>ERZ780195.63-NODE-63-length-99280-cov-14.688133_pt1 | contig 99280 bp, 81 predicted proteins | sample MGYA00511017_ERZ780195 | MGnify/ENA primary metagenome ERZ780195 (study PRJEB29588, sample SAMEA2159974) | human gut metagenome | biome: human gut; feature: human-associated habitat; material: faeces | place: Denmark | collected 2008/2010 ...
TGCGCAGCTCGTGGGCGGCGTTGCCGGTGAACTGCCGCTGGGCGGCAAAGGCTGCGTTCAGCCGCTCCAGCATCTGATTGAAGGAGCGGCTGAGCTGCGCAAACTCCGGAAGCACAGCTTCATCGATCTTCATATCCGCCAGGTTGTTCAGCTGCACCTTTTCCACCTGCGAGGCAAAGCTGCGCAGGGGCTTGAGGGAGTGGCCGCTGATGAAGTAGGCAAGAATGCCGCTGAGCAGCGTTACCACAGCCGTGATGTACCAGTTGGTGGTGCGAAAGCGCCCCTGCGCGCCATTGACGACAATCGTCAGATCTCCATCGGGCGCTATGAGCTGCGGATCAAAGCTCGCCGTGCTTTCCTCATTCGGAAGCACATTGCCGCTGCCCTGCAACGTGTCCGCGATTGTGTCCATATAGTACACGCCGGAGGAACAGAGCAGCAGATTCATAGCCACGCAAGTGACGCCGATGAGCAGAACGGTCATCAGCGTGATACGCCACTGTAAAGAGATCCGCTTCATTCTTCATTGCCCCCCATCAGATAGCCCTCGCCGATGCGGTTGCGGATGGGATCGTAGCCCAGAGCGGCGCGGAGCTTTTTCCGCAGGGCGGAAATATGTACCCGGATGGAGTTGCTGAAGCTGTCTACGCTGTTGTCCCAGACGTGGTCTATCAGCTCCTCCTGGCTCACCGGCCGCCCCTGATGCACCATCAGATATTCCAGAATGCCCGTCTCCTTGCGGGTCAGCGTCAGGGTCTGCCCGTTGACGCAGGCGGTGCGTGAGCGGGTGTCGAAGGCCAGGCCTCCGCAGGTCAATAGCACATCCTGCTGGGTGAACTGCCGCAGGGTCAGGCTGCGAATGCGAGCCTCCAGCTCGGCCAAATGAAAAGGCTTTGCCAGATAATCGTTGGCGCCCGCGTCCAGCCCCTCCACCTTGTCCTCCACCTCGCTGCGGGCGGAGAGGATCAGTACCTTTGTCTCCCGGTCGGTCTGCCGCAGGGTGCGCAGCACCGTCATGCCGTCCTTCCCCGGCAGATTCAAATCAAGAAGCACCAGATCGTAGCGTTCCACGCCAAGAAGCTCCAACGCCTTCTCACCGTCGTAGCAGCAGTCTACACTGTATGCCAAACGCCGCAGGCTGCGGACGATGGTCTCGCACAGGGCGCGTTCGTCCTCAACTACCAAAAGATGCATGAAAGTCCCTCCTTTGTATTTCCTGTTGTGTGTCATTATAGCAAAAGCAAATAAGGTTTGTGTTAACTTTTCGTTCTTAACGAGGACTTTACCTCTCCTGCGCTATGATGGTGGCAGAAAACAGAAAGGGTGATGAAACATGAGCCACGGAAAAAAGGCGGCGGCGCAGGCCGTGCTGCTGATCGCCGGAATCGCCATGGTGTGCTTCGGCGTATGGCGGGGCGAGGCGGAGACGGTGCTGAGCAAGGCAATCAAATTGTGTCTGGAGTGTGTGGGCATTGGATAGGAAATTTTCAGGCGTTTCACAGACCATGTCCCGCTTCCGGGGCTGGATTCAGGCGGGGGCGACGCTGCTGACCAATCTGCACCTGTCGAATTTTCTCAAGGGCGGGCTGTATCAGGGCGCGGGGAAAACCGTCTGCGTGCCGGGGCTGAACTGCTACTCCTGTCCGGCGGCCTCCGGCGCCTGTCCCATCGGGGCGTTTCAGGCGGTGGTGGGGTCTTCCAAGTTCCGCTTTTCCTATTATATCACAGGATTTCTCATTTTGCTTGGCGTTTTGTTGGGACGCTTTATCTGCGGTTTTCTGTGCCCCTTCGGTTGGTTTCAGGAGCTGCTGCATAAAATCCCGACGAAGAAGCTCTCCACAAAGAAGCTCAAGCCGCTGACGTACCTGAAATACGCCGTGCTGCTGGTGATGGTTTTCCTGCTGCCGGCGTTTCTTGTAAACGACGTTGGCATGGGGGATCCGTTCTTCTGCAAGTACCTCTGCCCCCAGGGAGTGCTGGAGGGAGCCATCCCGCTGTCCCTTGCCAATTCCGGCATCCGGGCGGCGCTGGGCAAGCTGTTTACATGGAAATTCAGCATCCTGCTGTCGGTGATTGCGCTGAGCGTACTGTTCTACCGACCGTTCTGCAAGTGGCTCTGCCCGCTTGGCGCGTTCTATGCGCTGTTCAACCGGGTGTCCCTTCTTCAGATGAAGGTGGACAAAACCAAGTGCGTCTCCTGCGGGAAATGCGCCAGAGCCTGCAAAATGGATGTGGATGTGACAAAAACGCCCAACCACGCCGAATGCATCCGCTGCGGAATGTGTATCCGTGCCTGTCCCACCAACGCCGTGTGTTTCCGCTACGGCTTTGGAGACGGTAAAGATAAAGCGGCAGAAACGCCGCGAAAAACCCAAAATAACAAGGAGGAACAAAACATATGAATAAGATGAATAATGCCGGCAGATTGCTGGTACTGCTGCTTGCCGCACTGATGGCGCTTTCTCTGGCAGCCTGCGGCGCAAAGGGCGTCGGTAAAATGGGCAGTGAGCCGAAGAGTCTCGAGGAGGCGGTCGCCATGCACAAGGAGCTGATGGCGGAGGAAACCGCGATTTTCTCGGAGAATACCGCGCTTTGGGAAAAGGTCTTCATGGAAGCCGACAAGGGCATGGCCATGGTTGAGGACGGCAAAAACTATGGTGATTTCCTGCTGGATACCATCGAGAGCGCCAAGGATCAGTTTACGGCGAGCGAGCGGAGGCTGCTCCGCGGCGAAGCGAAGAAGATTCGCGATATCGAAAGCGCACTGACCATGCTGGAGGAAAAGTATCCCGAGATCATGCAGGAATCCATCGACGGCGATATGAGCGTGCCCGCAGGCAGCGACATGAGCATGGCGCCCGATGACGGCAGCATGCAGAAATTCCCCGCCTTTGAGGGCAAGGATCTGGAAGGGAACCCGGTGAAGAGCGACGAGCTGTTCTCCGGCAACGCCGTCACCGTGGTGAATTTCTGGTTCACCACCTGCAATCCCTGCGTGGGCGAGCTTGCCGAACTGGACGCGCTGAACAAGGAGCTTGCGGAAAAGGGCGGCGCGCTCATTGGCGTCAACTCTTTTACCCTGGACGGTGACGAGACCGCGATTGCCGAGGCAAAGGACGTGCTGGAGAAGAAGGGCGCGACCTATCAGAATGTGTATTTCCCTTCCGACGGCGAGGCGGGAAAGTTCACTACAAACATTTTTGCCTACCCCACCACCTATGTGGTTGACCGCAACGGCAATATCGTGGGTGACCCCATCGTAGGCGCCATCACGGAAAAGAAGCAGGCGGAGACGCTGCAAAAGCTCATCGACCAGGCTCTTGCCGCCGATATGGGCTGACAAACGAATTTATCTTCTCATGCTGAACTTCAATTAATGAACTCCATGCCCTTCAGATAGACCCTAATTGGAGTTCAGTATAAAATGCGGCTACGTCTGATTTTGTCGGTACTCTTCCGGGTTCGTATTTGGACGGGTCAGGGGTGCCAAAAGTGCCGGGTTTTCCGTGAAAGTATGGAAAACCCGGTGCTTTTTTGCTGCTTCAGGAGAGAATATCCTCCCAACAGGGCTGCGTCCCATTGGAAGGGCGGCTGCCGGTGGGTGCGGCGCCGGGGGAGTGAAAACACGAAAAGGTGGGGGAAAAGTCATGGAATTGGTTTCGGGTTCGTCCATGCGCACAAAAAACATGACGAAATAGTGCGCTTTTTGTAGAATTCAATGAAATGCAAAAAACATTTGACAACGAGTGACGGATAGTGCATAATATATGTAACGTTTCTGGGGGGAATACCTCCTGAGGGACGTAAATCTGACGGATGACCTCTGATCGTCTGTCTTAAAAATTTCTGAGGGAGGAATTTTGAATGAAAAAGTTCACCAAGCTTCTGAGCCTGCTTCTGGCAGTCGTTATGATGCTGGGTCTGGCTGCCTGCGGTTCCAATGGCACCACCGAGACTGCTGCACCTACTGCTGCCGACGCGTCCGCTGAGACCAAAGCAGATACTGCAGCAGCACCCACTGCACCCAACCGCGCGATTCTGGGCAGCAACACCGAGCTGTCCGGCGACTTCCGTTATCCCGGCTGGGGCGGTTCTTCCGCCGGCGCGTCCGATCAGGACATCCAGAAGCTGACCATCGGCTACGGCACTATGGAGACCAACCAGGGCGGCGCTTACGTCTGGAACGAGACCGCTGTCAAGGATCACACCGAGACTGACAACGACGACGGCACCGCTACTTACACCGTGACCATCAACGAGGGCCTGACCTTCTCCGATGGCACCCCCATCACCGCTGTCAACTATCTGGCACAGGTCATGGCGTTCTCCACCCCCGTTGCTGTTGCTGCCGGTATGCCCGGCACCATGGGCCAGTCCTTCGTGGGCTACAAGGAGTTCAACGCTTACACCGGCGAAGAGGCTGAGGGCACTTCCAAGATCTTCTCCGGCATCCGTCTGCTGGATGAGTACACCTTCTCCGTGACCGTGTCCTCTGACTACCTGCCTTACTACTTCGCTTACACCTATGCCGCGTTTGATCCCGCTCCTCTGGGTCTGTGGCTGGGCGACGGTGTGGAGATCAAGGATGACGGCGAAGGCTGCTACCTGTCCGATGCGTTCTACGCTAAGGACGACGCCGGTGAGTACGTCACCACCGCTCACCTGAACGAGAGCCGTTACGACGTCTCCACCTACCCCTTCTCCGGCCCCTACACCATCACCGACTGGGATCAGGGCACCAAGCAGTGCACTCTGACCATCAACCCTGAGTTCAAGGGCAACTTCGAGGGTCAGACCCCCTCCATTGAGACCGTTGTCTATGTCTTCATCGTTTCCGAGACCCAGCTGGAGCAGCTGAAGACCGGCGCTGTTGACGTCCTGTCCGGCATCACCGGCGGTGACGACACCAAGGCCGCTCTGGCGATCGTTGACGATGTGAACTTCTCCGAGGTTCACTACCAGAGAGCCGGCTACGGCAAGGTCGAGTTCGAGTGCGACTTCGGACCCACCATGTTCCCCGAGGTTCGTCAGGCCATCACCTACCTGCTGAACCGTACCGAGTTCTGCCAGACCTTCACCGGTGGCTACGGCGTCGTCGTTGACGGCCCCTACTCCCCCGACTTCGACATGTGGAAGGCTGTTCAGGACGACATCGAGCTGATCGACTACACCTTCTCTCCCGACACCGCCAAGAAGGTTCTGGAAGAGGGCGGCTGGATCTACAACTCCAAGGGCGAGCCCTACGTTGAGGGCGCTACCGGTGTTGACGCTGTCCGTTACAAGAAGCTGACCGCTGAGGAAGCCAATGCGAAGGACATCTTCGGCAACGACGCCGGCAACAAGACCTACGCTTCCGTTGCGAACACCGATAACGTGGTCTACAAGACCGTTGAGATCAACGGCGAGTACTACATGCCTCTGGCCATCAACTGGTTCGGAACCACTCCCAACGCCGTTACCGACCTGCTGAACACCAACCTGGCCAACTCCTCCGACGTTACCGCTGCCGGTATGGTCATCCGTGCTACCATCGGTGACTTTACCACCCTGCTTGGCAACATCTACCGTGACGCCTCCATGGGCTACGGCGGAACCCCCATCTATGGCATGTTCAACCTGGCTACCGGCTGGAACAACGCTGTCTATGACTACGCCTACAACTGGAGCTCCAGCGTCGATTACGCCGGCTACTCCTCCAACAAGGTCATCGATCCTTACGATCTGGCGTTCCCCTATGATAAGACCGCTGACCGTCTGACCTACGAAGAGGCTGTTGAGGCTTCCGGCGACAAGCTGGGCATGGATTACCTGTCCATGGGTATGGTTTACAACGCCACTACCGAGGACGAGTACAACGAGTGGTGGATGGCTTACATCGAGAGATGGAACGAGCTCATGCCCGACATCCCCCTGTACTCCAACTACTACTATGACGTGTACAACGCCAACATTGAGAATTTTGTGACTTCTCCCTTCTTCGGACCTGCTCGTGCAATTCTCTACTCCAACATCAAGGGCTACTAATCCGGCTGACTGCTTGAGCTTGTAGAACTTGGAATGGGGCAGCCCCCAAAGGCTGCCCCATTTTGGAGTCTATGTCCCATACTATAATAAAATAGAGGGGCGACCCAGTTGTCGGTTTTCCTCAGACCACACCTTTGCACAAAAGGACTCTGATGAAAACCGATAACTCTGTTTTAGACAATGCGCAAACAAAACCCGTGGAAAACGGTCTGTGCGCCGAAAGAGGTTCCTGCCACAGCTTGGCTGCGGGGAGGGGAGAGGGTGGATGCAGCCGCTCATACTGAACTCCAATTAAAATCTTTAAAAAAGATTTTAATTGCCTGAAGGGCATGGAGTTCATATGAGACTTGTTTTGTGATTTCTTTCCTTATAAATCACAAAACAGGCAGCGCCGTCAGGCGATGCCTTCCTGATTAAAATTAAGATTTTAATCAGGAAATAGTATCAAATGTGCATTTCGGGGGCCTCGCGACCGGCGGAACTGGGCGGTGATTTGTCCTTTTGAGGGCGATCACGGTCTGCTTCCTGAATTTTTGCGGCCTCTTAGGTAAAAAATTTCATTTTTCGACCCAGAGACCGTTTTCTACACTTGCTTTGTTTGCATTTTTAGGGTAGAATATATGAATACGTCAGGCGGCAGCCCGGCACGGGGGGATTCCGTTGCCCTGTCTGGATCGCTGCCTTAAGAAAGGGAGTATACCATGGGAAAATACATCGCTAAACGACTTGGCTACATGGTCGTTGTTGCACTGATTCTCTCACTTCTGATGTTCCTTGTGTACACCATGATCCCATACGACCGCGCGGTGGTAGAAGTGGATTCCTACAAGGCCAGTCTGAAGAACAACCCCAACGCAGGCGAGCTCTACGAAAAGAAGCTGGCAGAGAAGCGCCATGAGTTGGGTACGGATCAGAATGTGTTCATTCGTTATCTTGGCTGGGTGGGCGTTGCTCCCATCAACGGCAAGTATCAGGGCATCCTGCAGGGAGACTTCGGCTGGAGCTATAAGTATTCCCGCCCTGCGTATGACGTTCTGAAAGCACCGATGAAGAACACCATCTTTATCAATATATTTGCCACCATTCTTGGCCTTGGCATAACCATTCCCCTTGGTATCTTCTGCGCTGTCCATCGGGGCAGCAAGCGGGACACGGCGGTGCAGGTGGGTACGATTGTCGGTTACTCGATACCTGTATTCATCACGTCCATCGTGTTTATCTGGCTGTTCGCCATTATTCTCGGCTGGTTCCCGGTGTCGGGCATGAAAACGCCCGGTTCCAATTACACTGGCATGAAGAAATTTCTGGACGAGCTGTATTACATGGCTCTGCCGCTGATCGTCATGACCTTTACGTCTCTGGGCGGCATGACCCGTTATGTCCGCGCGTCCATGAGTGAGGCGCTGAGCCTCGACTGCATCCGTACCGCGAGAGCCAAGGGCCTGAAGGAAAAGACCGTCATTTATTCCCACGCTTTCCGGAACGCTCTGATCCCCATTATTACGCTGGTCATCGGCTGGTTCATCGGCATTTTCTCCGGCTCCGTGGTCGTGGAAAATATCTTCGGCCTGAACGGCGTGGGCAAGCTCTACATTGCCTCCCTGAACGACAAGGACTTTGAGGTCGTGCTGCTGCTGCAGATGTTCTATGTTATCATTTCCCTGTTGGGCAATCTGGTAATTGATATTGCCTACGGCATCGCTGACCCCCGTGTCCGGGTCAACAAGTAAAGGAGGAAGGAACAATGAGCAAACAGAATACTTCCTCCAAGGGCTTTGCCCCATGGCGCTGGCTGAAGCGGATGTTTTTTGGCGCTTCCAAGGAGTACACCCTTGCGGACGAGCGCTATGACAGTCCCGGAAAGCTGGCGGTCAAGCGTTTCTTCCGGAATCCGCTGGCGGTCATTGCACTGGTGATCCTCGTCGGCATGTTCCTGTTCGTGTTTATCGGACCCATCTTTGCGCCTGTTGACCTGACGGAGACCGGCAGTGAGATGCTCCACGTGAACGTCAGACCCACCATGAGCCTGATGAAGCTGCCCGACGATATGAAGGACGGCGCGGTGGACATTTCCTCCCGCGGAACCTTCACCATCGGTGTCAGCACCGAAGGCAACATGTATACTTGGGGCTACTACACCCACACCAAGGACCCCAAGCTGAACCCCCTGAACATCCCGGACGAAGTGAAGAATGCCAAGATCGTCCACGCGGCAGCAGGTACTGACCACGCCGTCGCCATTTCCGAGGACGGCCATGTCTACGCGTGGGGTGCTTACGACAATGGCCAGTACGGTTGGGACGGCTCCATGATCGCCTCCGCCCGGAAGCAGCCCGAGGAGCTGATGGGCGACAACACCATCGACGCTTCTCAGGTTCGCCAGCTGGTGGCAGGCAATCAGGTCACAGCTATCCTCATGGAGGACGGTACCATCTACGCATGGGGCAACGACGGCCTGAACGCCACGAACCTTTCCTCCGTCATCAAGCACGGCAAGAAGGAGAGCAAGCTGGTGAAGCTGGCCTTCACCAACGACGGCCTGTACGGCATCGACGAGGACGGCAACTTCGTCCCCGGCAAGAGCTCCAAGTTCAACACCATCACCATTCAGGATGAGAACGGCCAGAACAAGGTCGTTGACATCTTTGAGTATATCGGCGACCGGAAGATCGTGGACATTGCGGCCACCGGCGGCGCCATTGCCCTTGTCACCGACGACGGCGAGCTGATCGTCGCTGGTATGAAGGAAGCTACCCCCGTGATTCCCGAGGGCGACACCATCAAGCACGTGTCCGGCGGCACCCGGCACTTTACCCTTGTCACCGAGCAGGGCAGAGTGTACGCATGGGGTCAGAACTTCCGGAAGCAGTGTGAGGTTCCCGCGGATCTGCAGGAAGCGGGCGCGGTGGACACCGTGTTCTCCAGCGGCTTCCAGAATTACGCCTTCAAAGACGGCAAGTTCGTCGAGGCGTGGGGTCTGAAGGGTTATGTCTTCGGCACCGACGATATGGGGCGTGACGTGTTCAACCGGCTCATGAACGGCGGCAAGATGACCATGACCATCGGTGCGGTCGCCGTTATCGTCTCCACCATCATCGGTATCATCGTGGGCTGTATCTCCGGCTACTTCGGCGGCTGGGTGGACATCCTGCTGATGCGTGTCACCGAGATCGTTGGCGCAATTCCGTTCCTGCCCTTCGCGCTGGTTCTGTCCGCTATCCTGCAATCCTCCGACCTGCATGAAAATACCCGAATCTTCATCATCATGCTGATTCTGGGTCTGCTCAGCTGGACGGGACTTGCCAAGCTGATCCGTGGTCAGATTCTGGCCGAGCGGGAAAAGGAATTCGTTACCGCCGCCCGCTCCATGGGCGTCAAGGAGGGCAGGATCGCCTTCAAGCACATTCTTCCCAACGTGATCTCCGTCATTCTGGTCTCCGTGACGCTGGACTTTGCCGGCTGTATGCTGACCGAATCCAGCCTGTCCTATCTGGGCTTTGGCGTCCAGCTGCCCCGCCCGACTTGGGGCAACATGCTTGACGGCTCCCGGAACGCGCTGGTCATTCAGTCCTACTGGTGGCGCTGGGTATTCCCCGCACTGTTCCTTTCCATCGTCGTCATCTGCATCAACATCATCGGCGATACCCTGCGGGAAGTGCTCGATCCCAAATCGGAGGTGGATAAATAATGGCAGACATGAATAAGCCTCTGCTGGAGGTCAAGAACCTCAAGACCTTTTTCAAAACCCGAAACGGCATTGTCAAGGCTGTAAACGATGTTTCCTATTCCATTTACCCCGGTAAGACTCTGGGTATCGTGGGTGAGTCCGGTTCCGGCAAGTCCGTCTCCGCTATGAGCGTGCTGCGGCTGCTGGATGCCAACGGCTATATCGCCGGCGGCACCGTCACCTTTGACGGACAGGATCTCTCCAAGGTCACCACCGAGCAGATGTACCACATCCGGGGCAACCGAATTTCCGTTATTTTTCAGGAACCCATGACCAGCCTGAACCCGGTGTTCAGCGTGAAGAAGCAGCTGTCCGAGCCGTTCATCATCCATCAGGGCATGAGCAAGAAGGAAGCCGCCGCCAAGTGCATCGAGATGCTGAAAGCGGTGCAGATCCCTAACCCTGAGGCAGTTGCCAAGCAGTATCCCCACCAGCTGTCCGGCGGTATGCGGCAGCGTGTCATGATCGCCATGGCCCTTGCCTGTAAGCCCGACATTCTGATTGCCGACGAGCCGACCACCGCTCTGGACGTGACCATTCAGGCGCAGATTCTGCGGCTGATGAACGATCTGCAGAAGGAAAACGGCACCGCCATCATGTTCATTACCCACGATTTGGGCGTTATCAATGAAATGGCGGACGACGTGGTGGTCATGTACTGCGGTCAGGTGGTGGAGCAGGCGCCCGCGCGGGTGATCTTCACCAACTGTGAAAAGTCCCACCCCTACACGGAGGGACTGATGTATTCCATCCCCCGGCTGAACGATGACCGGAAGAAGCTGGACCCCATCCCCGGCGCCGTGCCCCATCCGCTGGACCTGCCCAAGGGCTGCAAGTTCGCGCCCCGGTGCAAATACTGCACCCAGAAGTGCATCGACGCGGAGCCTGAGCTGAAGCAGGTGGCAGAGGGACAGTACGTCCGCTGCTTCTACCCCGACAAAGAAGAAAGGAGAAGTGCTGAACATGGAAAAATTGTTGTCCATTACTAATCTGAAAAAGTATTTCCCTGTCGCCAAGTCTTCTTTCTTCGCCAAGCAGATGTATGTCCGGGCAAATGAGGACATCACCCTTGACATCTACAAGGGCGAGACGCTGGGTCTGGTCGGCGAGTCCGGCTGCGGCAAGTCTACTCTGGGCCGTGTGCTCCTGCAGCTGTACGAACAGACTGCCGGCAGCACGATGTACTACGGACGGACGCTGGATACCGTCGCGCCGGAGTATGTGCTGGACACCCTGAAAAATGCCGAAAAGTACGTGTCGAATTACCACAAGGCCGTTGCCCATGCTGAGGAAATGGCCAAGAAGTGCGACGCGCTGGGCGACAAGGCGACTTTCTTTGACATTCAGGATAAGAATCTGGCTGCCTGCGACGCCAAGACCGCACTTGATTACGCTGCCAAGATTCTGGGCGGCTTCATGGTGAAGGATACTGCCAAGGGTGCGGGACTGCTGCTGAACCGGTATCGCCATGCTTTCCGCGCTGCCGCTCTGCAGAGCCAGATCGACGAGCATCATATGGAGATCGAAATGCTGGAGGGCGTCGCCGAGGACGAGCCCAAGAAGGCCGCCTCCTGCGAGAAGAAGATCAAGAGCCATCAGGCAAAGATCAACGAGCTGGAAAATCTCCACAAGGCCGCCGTGGCCGCTACCGAGGAAGCGGAGAAGGTGCTTGCCGCCGAGCGCGCCAAGTATGCCGACGACCCGGAGTTTCAGAAGTACGAGGCCATGCTGGATGACGGCGTAGACCTGAAGCGCCTGAAATACAAGGAAATGCGTCTCCTGCGGAAGGATCTGCAGATCATCTTCCAGGACCCCTATTCCTCCCTGAACCCCCGGATGACCGTGGGTCAGATCATCGAGGAGGGCCTTATCACCCACAAGTTCTTCAAGCGCGGCTCCAAGAGAATGAAGCCCTACGTGTTCGAGACGATGAACAAGTGCGGCCTGCAGAACTATATGTACAACCGCTATCCCCACCAGTTCTCCGGCGGTCAGCGGCAGCGTATCTGCATCGCCCGTTCTCTTGCTGTGAAGCCCAAGTTTGTGGTGTGCGACGAGTGCGTGTCCGCTCTTGACGTGTCCATTCAGTCCCAGATCATCAACCTGCTGCAGGAGCTGAAGGAGAAGGATGGTCTGACCTATCTGTTCATTTCCCATAACCTGTCCGTCGTTCGCTACATTTCCGACCGGATCGGCGTTATGTATCTGGGCAATATGGTGGAGATTGCCGCGACCGACGAGCTGTTCGCCGACCCCCGGCATCCCTACACCGTGGCGCTGCTGTCCTCCATCCCCACGACGGACCCCGACAGCCTGACCAAGGAGCGGATCATTCTGGAGGGCAACATCCCCAGCCCCATCAAGCCCCCGTCCGGCTGTAAGTTCCACACCCGGTGCTACATGGCCTGCGACAAGTGCAAGCGTGTGCCGCCGGAGCTGAAGGAAGTGAAACCCGGCCACTTTGTGGCGTGTCACTTCGCCGACCAGCAGAAGATCGATGAGAACGGCAATTATCTGTTCGACATCAAGACCATCACCAACCAGAGATAATGCTGAAAAAGAAAAACCTTGACCCGGAAAAGGAAGCGGAGCTGCAAAAGGAACCCAAGGAGAAGGGCGATGTGCCGGCTATGCTGCTGGCGGCGTTTCTGAACCTGTTCCTTCCCGCCGTCATTGCCCTGCTGATTTTCGCGGGACTGATCTGGCTGGTATTCCGGTAATAAAATCGTGTCGGAGTGAACAGCTCCGACACGATTTTATGTGCGGCGGAAAAATGTTTCTCCGTTTGATATGGCTGCGGTCTGTGAATAATAAAATGGCCGGAAGGATATCGTAAAACAGGGGAGAAGGGGCCAATTTATAGTTTCAACCTCGTCTTGATTTTTTGCGGATTCAATGATAGAATTACCAGAGAAGTAACGTGGATGCATAAATGTACCCTATATCCCAACGAAATGAGAGATTTGTGATGAATATTGAATTTGACGCATATAAGCAGAAGCTGAACGACTGCCGCCCCGCGCTGGACGGACTGGCGGATTCCCTGAATCTGGAGGGGATGCGCAATGAGCTGGAGCGTCTGCACGCTATGCAGGAAGCCCCCGGTTTCTGGGACGACCCGGAGAAGAGCCAGAAGATCGTTGTCAAGACCCGCCAGACCGAGAGCAAGATCGAGCATTATGAAAAAATGCTGTCGAACTGGGACGATTTGATGACCATCTGCGAGATGGCGGAGGAAGAAGACGACGATTCCATGCTGGAGGAGCTGAAAACCGGCTTTGCCGCGCTGACAGAGGATATGGAGACCTGCCGTCTGGAAACCCTGCTCACCGGCCATTACGACAAGAACAACGCCATGATGAGCTTTCAGGCAGGCGCTGGCGGCACCGAAGCGCAGGACTGGTGTCAGATGCTCTACCGCATGTACACCCGCTGGGCGGAACGTCACGGCTTCACCTACAAGATCATGGACTATCAGGAGGGCGACGAGGCCGGTCTGAAATCCGCTTCCATTATGATCGAGGGCGAGAACGCCTACGGCTTCCTGAAGGGGGAGAACGGCGTCCACCGTCTGGTGCGGGTATCGCCCTTTGACGCCAACGCCCGTCGTCAGACCTCCTTTGCCGCCGTCGAAGTCATCCCGGATATCGAAAACGACAGTCAGGACGTGGAAATTCGCCCTGAGGATTATGAGATGCAGGTCTACCGTTCCTCCGGCGCGGGCGGCCAGCACATCAATAAGACTTCCTCCGCCGTCCGTCTGATCCACAAGGCCACCGGCATTGTGGTTTCCTGCCAGACAGAGCGCAGCCAGTTCCAGAACAAGGAGACCTGCCTTCGGATGCTGCGCAGCAAGCTGGTGGAGATCAAGGAGCGGGAGCATCTGGACAAAATTTCCGACATCAAGGGTGTTCAGCAGAAGATCGAGTGGGGCAGCCAGATCCGCAACTACGTGTTCATGCCCTACACGCTGGTCAAGGACACCCGTACCGGCTGCGAGACCTCCAATGTAAACGCAGTCATGGACGGCGCGCTGGATCCCTTCATTGAAAGCTACCTGAACTGCCTCGCCACCGGTAGCTGGGTGCAGAAATAAAAAGTCCGTGAACTTTCCGAGTTTTTCGGGATTTGCCCTTGAAATTTGGAAAAACATATGCTATACTATTCGGGCTATCGGAAGGTTCGCGTTTTTTTGACGAACCGTTTACTATTTGAGTCCGCGAATCTGGCGGAGGGAGGTTTTTGTAATGGGTGTTCTGGAGACGATTCTGATTGTTTTGGAGGCTCTGTGCAGCGTTGCGCTGATCGTGGTCGTGTTGATGCAGTCCGGCAAGGAGGCTGGTCTGTCCGCTGCGATTTCCGGCGCTTCCGAATCTTATCTGAGTAAGAATAAGAAGGGCGGCCTGGATCATACGCTGGCCGTGTCCACCAAGTGGATCGCCATTGTCTGGGTTCTGCTGACCCTGGTGCTGAGCTTCATGTAATGCGAAATGATGAAAGGCCACGGATGATTCCGTGGCCTTTCTGTATAGTATTGGAGGGGAAGGACGATTATGAAACCATTTGTTGCGGACGTACATATGCATTCGATTCTCAGCGGCCACGCCTTCGGCACTATCCGGGAGCTGGCGGCGGAGGCGTCCCGGCGGGGACTCAGCCTGATCGGCGTTACGGAACACGCCCCCGGCATTCCCGGGACGGTTGACCCGATTTACTTCCGGAACCTCTGCGATGCCCCGAGGGAGCTGTACGACGTGGAGATGCTCTACGGCAGCGAGGTCAATGTTCTGAACGGCGGTGAGCTGTCGCTGGATCAGCGGCACCTGAACTATCTGGACTACGCAATTGCCGGAATCCATGGGCTGTGCTACGAGGATGCGGGGGCTGTAAAAAATACGGACAACGTGATTCGCTGCATGGAAAACCCAAAGGTGAAGATCATTTCCCACCCGGATACCGACCAGTACCCCATGGACTATCCGGCACTGGTGGAGGGCGCAAAGGAATTCGATGTTGCGCTGGAGCTGAACAACAGCTCCCTGAGAAAGCCCAAATCCCGGCTAAACTGCGTGGAAAACTACCGGAAAATGATTCCGCTGTGCATGGAGCGGGGCGTTTTCGTCGTGGTGGATACGGACGCCCACGACCCCAGCGCGGTGGGCAACTTCGATCTGGCGCGGAAGCTGCTGGAAACAATGGACATTAACGAGGACTTGCTTCTCAATAACGATTTGCAGAAGCTCAAGAAGTTCCTTTTGGATGGGTAAAATGTGCAAGGCTACGGATTTATCCGTAGTCTTTGCTGTTTTCTGGTGAGAGATTGCGATAGACTTTTGATGGTGCCTGTGGTAGAATAAGGGTGAGAAGTTATTCCAATGAAAAGGAGTGTCTGTATGGAAACGAAACGATTGGCAGGTCTGGAGCCTGCTGCGGTTTTTCATTATTTTGAGGAAATCTGCGCCATTCCCCACGGTTCCCGGAATACGAAGAAAATATCCGATTATCTGGTGGATTTTGCCAAAGAGCATGGCTTGCGGTACATTCAGGACGCGGCAAACAACGTGATCCTCTTTGGAAACGGCACCTGCGGCATGGAGGATCATGCCCCGGTGATTTTACAGGGGCACATGGATATGGTGTGCGAAAAGGACATGGACTGCCCTCTGGACATGGAGAAGGAGGGGCTGGATGTCACTCATGACGATAAGTTTGTGTTCGCCAAAGGCACCACCCTCGGCGGCGACGACGGCATTGCCGTTGCCTACGCTCTGGCGCTGCTGGCGGACGACACCATTCCCCATCCGCCGCTGGAGGTCATCATCACCGTGGACGAGGAGATCGGGATGCTGGGCGCGGATGTCATCGACCTGTCCGAACTGAAAGGCCGGACGATGATCAATCTGGATTCCGAGGATGAGGGGATTTTCACCGTGTCCTGCGCCGGAGGCGCTACCGCGACCATCAGCCTGCCCGCGGAGCGGAAGGCGGTCTATGGCCCCTGCGTCCGGCTCAGTGTGGACGGCCTGCAGGGCGGCCATTCCGGCGCGGAGATTCACAAGAACCGCGCCAACGCCAACAAGGTCATGGGCGAATTCATGGATCGCATTCAGAAGCTCATGCCGCTGTGCCTGACCTCCCTGTCCGGCGGCACCAAGGACAACGCCATTCCCCGTTCCTGTCAGGCGACGCTGGTGGCTATGGGCATTCAGCTGGAGCGGATCAACGCCGTGGCGGAGGAATTGCAGGCGGAGATTCGGGAAAAATACGACGAGCCGGATGCCGTCATTCAGGCGTTTGACGTGGATGCGCTGGGCGGAAACGGCCTGTCCACACAGGCGACGTCCAAGGTCATCGGCCTGCTCTGCGCCGCGCCCAACGGGGTGCAGGCTATGAGTCAGGACATTGAGGGCCTTGTGCAGACCAGCCTGAACATGGGAATCACCAAACTGGGAGAGCGGTTCAACGTCACTTTTTCCGTCAGAAGCTCCGTTAACAGCGAGAAGGAAGATCTTCTGGAGAAGCTGAAAGGACTTGCCGAGTTCTTCGAGGGAAGTTATTCCCAGTCCGGGGAGTATCCCGCATGGGAATTCAGGAAGGATTCCGTCCTCCGGGACACCATGGTGCGCATTTACCGGGAGATGTTCGGCAAGGAGCCGCAGGTGCTGGCTATCCATGCGGGGCTGGAATGCGGACTGCTGGGAGAAAAGCTGCCGGGGCTGGACTGCGTGTCCATCGGCCCGCAGATGCACGACATCCACACCAGCCGGGAAAAGCTGGACATCGCGTCCACGGAACGCACGTGGAATTTCCTGCTGGAAGTTCTGAAAAACCTGTAAAAATGCAAAATGACCCGCCATGGCGGGTCATTTTTTATGCGCTTTTGGAGAATGTGCGTGCTTTTGTGATGGCCTTACCCCGGAGAAGTCCCTTGAGCCAGGCGATGTCTTCCCGTCCCAGAACCCCAAACAGACACATCAGACACCCCAGTAAGACAGGATATGTCCCCGCCCGAAGCACCGGGGAGGCAAAACGGGAGGCACCCCATCCGGCGGCAAGAGCGGCCGCGACGGACAGCGCCGGGACGGAGAAGGGGATCGTCTCCCCGGTGATAATGAGAAGCCGCCGCAGACTGAGAATGAAATTCACCAGATGGGTGATAAAAAAACTGAAAAAGTAGCCTTCCATTCCGTATTTCGGCAACAAAAAATACAGAAAAAACACATCCATGGAATTGGTGATGATGTTGTAGCGGACGCAGACCTTCTGCTGCCCCAGACCTTTGGTCATGGCGTCGGTGATGGCGTCACAGTAGAGCATGGGAATTAGCAGAGCGTACAGCCGCAGCCAGCGCCCCGCTTCGGCGTTGTGGTACAGGGAATTGCACAGCCCTTCGGCCAGCAGAAATTCCAGACCGCTGAACACGATGCCGTACAGCATGGCGGTGCGCAGACTCTGCCGCACCAGATAGGAGATGCGCTGTTTGCTTCCCGCGGCGGCGCACCGGGCGAGCTCCGGGATGAGCAGCTCGGCCAGCCCGAACAGGATACAGGCGGGGAACATCAGAACGGGAAACACCATACCGCTGACGATGCCGAAGGCCGCAAGGGGGCTGTCAATGAGGGAGTTCAGCGCCAGACGCTTGGGGACCATCAGGTTTTCCGTGGTGCTGATGCCGGATTTCAGTACGTCCGCCATGGCAAGGGGGACGGCTGCCTGTAAAAGACGGCTCCTTATGGGGATTTTCGGCCCCGGCTTTACCCGTTCGGCAAGGCGCAGCAGCATCAGGCAGCACAGCGTCAGACAGGCGCCGAAGCATCCGCCCATGACCACGCTCTGACAGGCACGTCCGGGGTCGTCTCCCGCCCAGAGGGTCAGCACGGCCATGGTCACGACCATGGAGCACAGCTGCTCTGCCGCCTCCACCGCGGCCAGCGTCCCGATGCGGTTGGCCGCGGTGAAATACCCCGTCATGACGCCGCACAGGCAGGAGACGGGAAGGAACGCGGCAAACAGCCGCAGGGAATTCACCGTGCGCACGTCCCCAATCCAGTTTTCCGCCAGCGCAGGCGCGAGAAAATAGAGCGCGGCGGCCACGGCCGTGCTGCACAGAATGCTGTACACGAAGCAGCCGGACAGAACCCAAGTCACATTTCCGGGGCGTTTTTTCCCCAGCTCCTCGGCGGTCAGGTACATGGTAGCGGTTCGCACACCGGCAATGCCGGTCACCATGGCGAGGCTTCCCACGGACATGGTCAGCTGCAAAAGACCCACTCCGGCAGCGCCGATACGCCCGGAGATATACACCTGAAAAGAAGTTCCCACCAGCCGCAGCAGCAGGTTCACCCCTGTGAGCAGCAGAGCGGAATAGAAGATCGGCAGCTTTTTGGGCAAAGAAATCCCCCCTTGTCCACAGCATATGCGGACAGGGGGGGCGGCAGAACAGGAATGGAAAATATTCCGGATTTGATAGCTTTTGACTGCAAACGGCGCTGTTTTACGCCTGCGGATTGAACTCTTTGCAGTACATGGTCAGCGGGCATTCACCGCACATGGGATTCCGGGCGGTGCAGCAGTCCCGGCCAAAGAGGACGATCCGGTGGCAGAAGTCCGAGCTTTCCTCCGGGGGGAGGATCTTGCGCAGCTGCTGCTCCACTTTTTCCGGCTCCTTGCCCGTACTCAGCCCCAGCCGCCCGCAGATGCGGATGCAATGGGTGTCGCAGACGACGCTGCCCGGGACGGCGTACAGGTCGCCCAGCAGCAGATTTGCGGTTTTTCGCCCCACGCCGGGCAGGCGCAGCAGCTCCTCCATGGTGCCGGGGACTTTTCCGCCGTAGTCCGTCAGCAGCATCTGACAGGCGAGGACGATGTCCCGCGCCTTGTGCTTGTAAAAGCCGCAGGAGCGGACGTAGTTTTCCACATCGGCGATATCCGCCGCCGCCATGGCTTCCAGGGTGGGGTAGGCAGCAAAGAGGGCGGGGGTCACCAGATTCACACGGGCGTCGGTACACTGGGCGGAGAGCCGCACGGCGATCATCAGCTCGTAGTCCTTCGCGTAATGCAGGGCGCAGGCCGCATCGTCGTAGCGCTGCTTGAGGATATCAATGATGGCTTTTGCCTTTTCTTTTTTGTTCACGAGAATCGTTCCTTTTATCTGTTTTGCCCCAATATACCACGAAAACCGTAGTTTTGCAACAAAAAAAGACAAGCCGTTACAGTAAATCCATGGGAATCTGGGCAGTGAGGGCGGAAATTTCGTAGGCCGTTCGTTCCTCTGCGCCTTCCTCGGTAAGTTTCGTGTAGACGCGGCTCTGCAATCGGCCCGTAATGCCGATCTTATCCCGGGTATGGCACCGGGAAGCCTCCTGCGCCGTCCTGCCCCAAAGGATGCAGGGCAGATAATCCGCCCGCTGGAACGCCCTCGGCACCGCCAGCATCACGTCGCAGATCTCCCGGCCAAGGGGCGTGCGGCGGTAAATTGGTTCCCGGCAGAGAAAGCCCTCCAGTTCTGCGTCGTTCAGTGCCTCGCCGTCCTCGCAGGTCAGCGCCGACGCAAAGACAAAGATCATCAGATGCCGCCGCCCGTCGGTGCGGACGTTGTGGGAGCGGATCTGGCCGGTGACGGTAAGCATTCCCCCGGGGTCTGCCCCAGCGGATTCCAGAAGGGACTTATCCGCGATGACCGGCAGCGTGTCCGCCACTCCGGAAAGCCTCGGCACCTCCAGAAAAAAACGATAAAACTGCTTCCCGTGGTTTTCGTGGGAAAACGTGGGGGGCGCGGACAGATTTCCCCGCAGGGTGATTTGATTTGCGTTATGTTCCATAGTACCACCTCAAATTCAGATGTATGGAACATCTTATGTCCGAGCGGGAGAAAGAGAACCGGAGGAACATATGACGCAAAAATCAGCGGCATTCGCTTCCAAATGCCGCTGAAGTTTCACATTATCCAATTCCAGACCAGCGCCGCCAGAAACGGCTGCACGAAGAACATGACGCCGAAGGTCATGCCGCAGACGAGAAACACATCCTTTGTCCGCGCCGACGGCTCCGTCCCCGGGAAAAGCTTCAGCACGACTCTGGCAAGCAGATACCCTAAAACCGTACCGACGGTGTTGGTTATCAGGTCGTTGATGTCCGTCGCCCGGAAGGTGAAAATCTGCAAAAGCTCAATGAGCAGGGAGGTGCAGAAGCCGAACAGAAGCGTGTACCCGAAGGCACTGAATTTCTTCCAGAAAAGGGGAAGAAAGAAGCCCAGCGGAACGAACAGCAGCACGTTTAGCAGACTGTTTTTGCAATCTGAAAACATATACAGAAACGGAACGAAATTGTAGTTAAAATCCAGGCGGATATAGGTTATGCAGGGAAGCCCCACCACGGCGTCCACACCGGCCAGGTATATGGCGAAAATAAGGTAGCCGACGGTGCGCCCCAAATCATGGAAATAAATCCGGTTTACGACAAGAAATAACGGAACCAGAATTACCGCCGCCACGCCGGCTTCCAGACCCATGTCAAAAAATCTGTACATCGGCAGCCTCCTTCAGAAGATGGGGTTGGTCAGCAATACGGCCAGCACACAGCAGCAGGCGTTCAGGGCAAAGCGGGTATCGGTGTAGATGTTTGCCGCCTGGGCTTCATACTCCCGGTGGTAGCTGTAAATGGCTTCCATCACGCTTCCGGCGATTTTCGGGTTGACCTTGGGGTCTTGCTTCATGTATTCCAGAAAATGGTCTTGCAGCGCCGCTTCATATTCCCGATGATCGCTCAGGGCGGTGGGGAAGGTGTCGTTGTGGGCATAGGTGAACGCGTCGGTGGTGTAGTGGATCAGCTTGCCCAGGGTATAGTAGTCGAACAGACCGAGCTTTTCCTTCTTTTCCAGCCGGGCGGAAATGGCACGCATAAAGCGCCGGGCATTGCGGTAATTGTGACCCCGCAGCCACTGGCAGCGGATGGAGCCTTTCAGGTATGTAGCGGGATTCCGATCCGGCTCGATGCACCCCAGCAAAAAGGCCTTCACATACCGCTCCGGGGTGTCGCTCATGTAGTGCTGCACCAGATATTTTCCCAGACAGCGGTGACTTTTTCCGCGCATGTTGCAGCTCCTTCCTTTTGAGGTTTCCGGGAAAGTATAACACATCTCCGGGGAAAATGTGTGAACAATTCCAAAAATCGGAGATTATCACAAGGCGCTTGGAAAACGCCATGTGCTTTTTGGACAAAAGTACATGGGGATTTTCCAGAAACACGAAAAAGCAGCTCTTTGGTGTACCGTGCGAGCACCCCTTGCCTCTCCCTTTGGGAGAGGTGGCCGAGCGAAGCGAGGACGGAGAGGGGAAATAAGGCTGCAATACCCTCTCAGTCACCTACGGTGACAGCTCTCCCGGAGGGAGAGCCAAGGGGCTGCATGTGCTGGCACAAGAAATAGAGCGTATCTGTACCGATACGCTCTATTCGCTGCTTTACGACTGCCCAATAAAGACGGGGCTGTCTTGTGGAAAATTTACTCGGTAACGGTGAAGGTGATGACCGTAATGGCCAGACCGTTGAAGTAAATGCTGAGTGAGTAATCGCCGGGGGCGTCGGGGGCGGTGGGAACATCCAGCTCGCCGTAGTGGTAGTCACCCGCGTACCAGATCTCTTTCCAGTCGCCGGTTGCCTCGGAAATGTACTTGGGGATGACATTGCCGTAGCCGTCCCGGATGACAAAGAGGATGTCCAGCGGATCTTCGGGGACGTAGAAATTGGTAGTGCCCTGCAGGACTACAGAAATCTTGTCGCCCACGGCAAACTCACTGGTATAGGCGGCGGTGCCGATGGAATCGAAATGCCAATCCTCCGTGTCCGGCGTCTTGACAAGATGGGTGGTGATGTGATCCGCGGACAGACCGTGGTCGTCATACACGCTGGCATTGCGGATGGTCTGGGTCTTGACGTTTCCGAAAATGGAGGTGCCGTCTGCCGCCTGAATGGTGAACTGGTACTTCGCGCTGGGGATCAGGGGCGAGATAACCGCAGAGGGCTGGGTGCATTTGACCACGTTGGGCGTCGAGCTGCCGTCGATCTGGTACATCAGCAGCCAGCCGCCGGAGGGGGCGGTGCCGGTGTATTCCCAAGTCACGGCGATCTGATCCAGCGCGCTGTCATCCACGTTCATGCTTGTAATGTTGATGGGATTGGCGGTGACGCTGGTGCGGGCGGGCTGGGTCATGCCGGCGGCGGTGACCTCGATGGTGTAGGCGACCGAGGGGTCGATGTCCGTGAAGTAGACCTCGGTATTGGTGACGGTGAGCTGCTTGTCGTAGCCGTTATTGTCGCTGTAGCAGCGGACGCTCCAGCTCTCCACGACCACATCGCCGGGGGCGTCCCAGCGGACGGTCATATCGCTGCCGCTGCTGGCGGCGACGGTCAGATTTTCCGCGAGAACCAGACGGGAAGCCGTGAATTCCAGCGTATTTTCTCCGGTGAAGGTCTCCTTGGAGGCGGCGCTGGCAGGCTCCAGCGTGAAGGTGTACAGTTTCCCCACGGTCAGCCCCCTGACGGTGACGGTGTGACCGGAGAAGCTTTCGCTTTGCGTCTCCTCGCCCTCGGCAGAGTAGCTTACGACCCATTCCTCCGGGTCGGCGCCGCTGACCGCGAAGTTCAGCATGACGGAGCCATCCTCGGCACCGGTGATGGCGGAGAAGCTGGCAATCCTGGTGGAACCCTTGGTGGTGAAGATGTCGGAGGTCTGACCCACCAGCTTATGGAAGCCGCTGATATCCAGCTGGATGCGGTACAGGGAATCGGGCAGCAGGTCGGTAAAGGTCGCCTTGCCGTCCACCACGCCCCGGGTCACGGCGTTGCCGTAGTTGTCCATGCAGATGACGCTGAGCTTGGAATCGTCTACTTCGGTGTCCACGCTGACAACCAGCTGGTACTGGTCGCCCTCGATGGAAATGCTGTTGATGGTTTGCAGGTAGTATTTCTGATACGCCCAGAACAGTCCCGCGCCGATGGCAGCGAGGACCACCAGCGTGATGACGGCTGTTGCGGCCTTTTTCGCCTTCTGTCTGCGTTCCTGCTTCTTCGCTTCTTTTTGCAGGCGCTTTTCTTCCTCCGCGTCGGCAAAGGGTTCGTTGCTGTTGTCGGGCAGCGGCTCGTTGTCCTCTTCGTCCTGTGCGAAGGAGAAGCGGTCGGGGGAATCCTCCTCCGGTTCCGGCGTGACCGCCGTCTGGGGAACCTCATGGGCTATCAGCGCGTCGGCCTCGTCCATGATCTGGGAAACTTCCTCGGACATCTGGTGGGGCAGAAGATCAGCCGCGTCCGCAGGCTCCGGGAGAGTTTCATCCTGCGTATCCTCCGCGATGGTTTCCTCCTGCTGGGCAGGCGCTTCGGTGGGAGCGGGGGCGGGCTGCGCCGGCACCACATCCTCCGGCCTGGCCTCGATGGGGGTGTAGATGGTGATGGGGGTGTCATTGATGGAATTGCGCTGCATGTAGGCGGCCAGCGCCTTGCCCAGCTCCTTCGGCTCCTGCCAGCGCTTGGCAGGGTCGGGGTCAATGGCCTTCATGATGATCTCCGCGATCTCGTAGTCGGCATTGACGGGAGAGGGGAGCGCTTCGTCGGGCGCCTTGTCCTTGAAGGGCAGACTGCCGTCGTTGTAGAGCTGATAGAGGATCATGCCCACGGCGTAGGTGTCCGCCGTTTCGTTCAGCGTGGCCATGGCGTCGTGCAGCTCCGGGGGAGAATAGGGGCTGCGGTACTTGTCCGGCAGGGACGTGTAGCGCAGCGTGTCCAGCGGGATGAAGCCCAGATCGCCGATGCGGTAGCTTTTTTTCTCGGTCAGGAAGATGTTGGTGGGCTTCAAGTCCACGTACAGGCATCCCGCCTGACGGCAGACGGAGAGCGCGGAGCACAGGTCAAGACCAAGATTGATCGCTTCCAGATGGGTGACCGGATTGCGGCGGATGTACTTTGCCAGCGAATGCTTGTAGGGGCTGACGAGGTAGACCTCGTAGCCTAAGCGGCGGCGCTTGATGGGCACGGTCTGCCAGCCGTCGTAGGGAAGAAAGCCCTCCAGCTTGGAAAGCTTCTGCAGGAACTCCGCTTCCTTTTCCACGTCATCGGCTACGCCCTTGAAGTAGTCCATGGCGCCCGCCATGTCCTTATAGGCGCCAGCCAGAAGCATCGCATCCATCTGCGTCTGCGCGGCTGGTACGGAAATGATTTTGACTATGTATTTTTCGTCCGAATTTTCCTTGATGGCAGGACAGCAGCGAACGCCGTCATGGCTGCTCATGGGGTTTCCCATGGCAAATCCGTCAAGCAAAGGAGAAATCAGTTCGGTTTCGGCAAGTTCAGTCAATCGTAATCGCCTCCTTTAACCTTTATATCATAAAATAAAAATCTGAAAAAAGCAACCACTTTGTAGTTGTTTTATTTGGAAAAGAGTGTTATAATGGCGCTTGATAATGGTACAGTATGTGTATTTTTGTCAGGAGGTATCATATGAGCAAGGTAATTTGTGAGATTTGCGGAACAACTTACCAGGACACAGCGGAGTGCTGCCCCATCTGCGGCTGCCCCCGGGATATGTCCGGCAACGTTACCGAGGATGATTTGGTCATGGATCAGATGCCCGCGCTGAACAAGGGCGGGCGCTACTCGTCCGGCAAAAAGAAAAAGGAAATTTTCGATTTTGACGAGCAGAGCGACGATTTCCCGGAGCCGGAGAATGAGCCATATTCCTCTGACCCGGAGGATGACGAAGACAATTATGACGAGCAGCCCCGGGAGCATAACACCGCCGTTGTGGTGATCCTGACGGCGCTGATCGTGATCCTGCTGGCGGGAACGGCGTTCCTGTTCTTCCGGTATCTGCTGCCCAATCTGCACGGCGTGAAGGATACCGCGCCCACCGTCCAGACCGAGCAGCCCGTCCAGACGGAGGCCGCGACTACCGAACCGCGGATCCCCTGCCAGGATCTGTCGCTCCCCGGCGGCGCGGCAGAGCTTACCCAGCCCGGGTATTATTTTCTGCTGAATGTAGTCGTCATCCCGGAGAATACCACGGACGAGCTGGTGTTCACCTCCGGTGACGAGAGCATCGCAACGGTGGATGCCAACGGCCGTATCACCGCTGTGAGCGAGGGCAAGACGGTCATCTACATCACCTGCGGCGACAAGCAGCTGACCTGCCCCGTGACCTGCCAGTTTGAAGCGGAGACGGAGCCGTCCACGGAGGCCACCGTGGCGGCCCAGACGGAAGCGACCATCCAGACCGAGCCTGTGGAGACGAAGCCTCAGGTGGAGCTGAAGCTGGACAGAACGGACATGCGTTTGCAGGTGGGCTACAGCACCCAGCTGAAGCTGGTGGACTGCGGCGACCTCAAGCCTGAGGACGTGGAGTGGAGCGTGGAGCACGCCTACATTGCCAAGGTGGAAAACGGCTATGTCACGGCGCTGCAAAGCGGAACCACGGAGATCACCGCGAAGTACGGCGACCAGACGGTCAAGTGCATCGTGCGGTGCCACAACTGAATGTAAAAATTGGGCAGTTCCATTCCGGAGCTGCCCATAATTCATTCCCCATCCACAAACGTCTTCTTGCGGAACAGGAAGGAAATGCACCAGAGACCTGCCAACCCAACGATGGTGTAAATGATCCGGCTGAACAGGGAGCCGGAGCCGCCGAAGAGCCAGGCTACCAGATCAAACTGGAAAATGCCTACCAGTCCCCAGTTGACACAGCCGATGATGGACAAAATCAGCGCAAGGGTATCCATATTCTTACCTCCATTTCACATCCCGGATGCTGATAGGATATGCGCATTTTCGGATTTTATCACGAAGAAGTTGCAAAATTCCAATAGTTCCGTTATAATAAAAAAAGATGCACAGAAAGGACAATTTTGCAATGACGACATTATATGAAGGCGCTTTTGCCAAAATAAACTTAACGCTGGACGTTCTGGGAAAGCGGGCGGACGGCTACCATGATTTGCAGAGCGTGATGCAGACCATCTCCATCCGAGACGATGTGGAGATCGACGTGGGGACGGGAAAGCCGTGGCGGCTGCTGTGTTCTGTGGAGGGCATTCCCACCGACGAAAAGAATCTGGCGTGGAAGGCGGCGAAGGTCTACTGCGACGCCATGGACAAAGATCCGGAGGGCCTGGAGATCCGCATTGTCAAGCGCATTCCCGCCGGGGCGGGCTTAGGCGGCGGAAGCGCCGACGCGGCTGCGGTGCTGCGGGCGCTGAACCGGCACTATGGCGACCCGTTGTCCGTTCTGGCGCTGGCGGAGCTGGGGGCGCAGGTAGGCAGCGACGTTCCGTTCTGCGTGGTGGGCGGCACGGCCATGGTGGAAGGCCGGGGCGAGCGCCTGAGAAAGCTGCCGGATATGCCCGACTGCCTGTTCGTGGTCTGCAAGCCGGACTTCTCCGTGTCCACACCGGAACTGTACCAGAAGATTGACACCGTGGCGATTCCCCATCGCCCGGACAATCAGGCCATGGAAAGCGCCCTGCTGGCCGGGGACTTGGGGAAGGTGGCGGAGAACGTATACAACGTCTTTGACCCGGTGGTCACGTCGGAGCATCTGGAGCTGAATTATATCAAGTCCATCTGCAACAGCTACGGTGCTCTGACGGAGCAGATGACCGGTTCCGGTTCCGCGATTTTTGCCATTTTGCCGAACTTTGAGTACGCCGCCGTGGTGTGCAGTATGCTGAAAGAGAACTATCCGAATATCTATATTGCCAAACCTGTATAATTCTGGCATTTACCGTCCATACTGGAAGTATTTCCGTATGGACGGTGTTTTTTATGAAGAAACTTTTGAAACGAATCGGTATCTGTCTGGTGCTTGCCGCGTCCGTGTGGTGCGGGTCGCTGCTGGCCGACAGGCAGAGACTGAATGACGAGCTGATCCGCTTCCACGTGGTCGCAAATTCTGACAGCGAGGAAGATCAGTCCATCAAATTGCAGGTGCGGGATGCCGTGCTAAATAGCCTGCAAAGCGACCTGAACAAAATCGCCGACGTAAACGAGGCGAGGGCGTACTTACAGGCCAAGCTGCCCCAAATTCAGGCCGTCGCCAACAGCGTTCTGGAAGCGACGGGGTGCGACTGTGAGGCGGTGGTGACGCTGTGTAAGGAAGCCTTTGATACCCGCTACTATGACACCTTCACCCTGCCCGCCGGTATCTACGAAGCCCTGCGGATCACCATCGGCGAGGGAGAGGGGCACAACTGGTGGTGCGTGGCATTTCCCAGCCTGTGCCTGAGCGCGACCTCCGAGGAATTCGCGGACAAGGCGGCGGGGGCAGGCTTTCCGGACAGCCTTACCGGCGCGCTGGACGGGGAAGAAAAATATGAGGTGCGGTTTTTCCTGCTGGACGCGCTGGGAGAACTGGAAAAATTTTTATATGCAGGATGAATCCCGCTCTGTTCATGAAAGCAAATTTGTGGTATCATGGACAAAAAAGAGAAGGGGGTGGGCAAATGCTGCACCTTTTGCTTGGCACAGACTGGACGGCCAACCGGGACGAAGTTATGAAGCGGATCGCGGCGGACGTTGCCGGGAGGAGGGGGAACCGCATTCTGATGGTTCCCGAACTCATCAGCCATGAAACGGAGCGGCGGCTGTGCGTCGCAGCCGGAGATACGGCCAGCCGGTACGCCGAGGTGCTGTCCTTTACCCGGCTGGCAAGACGGGTGGCGGATTCCATGGGAAGCGCCGCAGAGGAATGTCTGGACAACGGCGGCCGGGTGGTTGCCATGGCGGCTGCGGCAAAGAACCTGTCCAGCCGGTTGAAAGCCTATGCCGCCGTGGAGACGAAGCCGGAATTCCTTACCGGCCTCATTGACGCCGTGGACGAATTCAAGCGCTGCTGCATTTCTTCTGAAGACCTGAGCCGCGCCGCCGAAGAAACGGAGGGGAGTCTGGCGCAGAAGCTGGAGGAGCTGTCGCTTCTGATGGAGAGCTACGACGCTCTGTGCAGCCGGGGCAAGCGCGACCCACGAGATCAGATGACGTGGCTTTTAGAGCAGATGGAGCAGGGGGATTTTGCAAAAGAGCATGTCTTTTACATAGACGGCTTCCCGGATTTTACCCGGCAGCATCTGGCGATTCTGGAACATCTCATTCAGGCGTCCCCCGACGTGACGGTGAGCCTGAACTGCGACCGGGAGGGTTCCCACCTTCTTGCCTTTGAAAAGGCGGGGGACACGGCGTCCCAGCTGCTTCGCTGCGCCCGCCGCGCCGGGGTGGAGGTGAAGATCGAAACCGTTCCCGGAAAGCGCCTGCCCCTTTCTCCCCTGCGGGAGGGGCTGTTTCAGAGCGTAATCAGCCGGGGGGCGGCGAGCGGGTGCTTGGACGTGTTCCGGGCGGAATCGCCGTACCTCGAGTGTATGGGCGCGGCGGAGAGGATTCGGGGGCTTTTGGCCGCCGGGTGCCGCTGCCGGGACATTACAGTGGTCTGCACCGATATGACGGTGTATCAGCCGCTGGTGAATCTGGTCTTTCACCGGCTCCATATTCCGGTGTACCAGTCCGGAACCGAGGATATTCTGCAAAAAAGCGTCATCGCCACGGTGCTGATGGCGCTGGACGCTGCCCTGAGCGGATTCGACCAGAAAAGCGTCCTGCGCTATCTCCGCTCCGCCCTGTCTCCCGTTGACCCGGATACCTGCGACCGGATCGAGAATTACGCCATCATCTGGGGCATTCGCGGGCAGAAGTGGACGCAGAGCTGGGAAAACCATCCCGATGGCCTCAGCGGCATGTGGACGGAGGAAGACCAACATCGTCTGGAAGAACTGAACACGGCGCGGGAACTGGCAATCGCGCCGCTGACGCGGCTTTGGCAGGGCTTCCGGGACGCTTCCGACTTGCGGGGACAGATTCTGGCGCTGTATGGCTTTTTGGAAGACATTTCTTTGGAAATGCGGCTCTCCCGCATGGCGCAGGAGCTGGATGCCGCCGGGGACAACCGGGCCGCGCAGATTTTGAACCAGCTGTGGGAAATCCTTCTGGGTGCGCTGGAGCAGATGTACGACATGCTGGGGGACACCCATTGGGAGGGGGAGCAGTTTATCCGCCTTTTCCGGCTGCTGCTGAGCCAGTACGACGTGGGAACCATCCCGCCGGTGCTGGACGCGGTGCAGGTCGGCCCCGTATCCGCCATGCGCTGCCATCAGGAAAAGCATTTGATCGTGCTGGGGGCGGAGGAAGGCAAGCTCCCCGGCTACTCCGGCTCTGCCGGTGTCCTGACCGATCAGGAGCGGGTCACCCTCCGGGAGCTGGGCGTGCCCCTCACCGGCGGCGCGATGGAGGGCGTGCAGGCGGAGTTCGCGGAAATTTACGGCTGCTTCTGCGGCGCCATGGCGTCGGTGAGCGTGTTCTGCTCCGGCGACCAGCCGTCCTTTGTCTACCGCCGCCTGTGCGAGCTTGCGGGCGGGGAACAGCAGGTGAAAAACACATTGGATTTTGCCCCGGCGGATGGACTGGAAGCGGGGGCGTACCTCGCCCGGTGGGACGCCGGGGACGCTGCCGGACGTTTGAATGTCCGGGATACATATCTGGAAACCTGCCGCCGGCGGGATTACCGCTTCGGAAAGGTGGAGCGGGAAACCATTGGCAAACTCTACGGCTCGACGCTGAATCTTTCCGCCTCTCAGATCGACCGGCAGGCGGAATGCCGCCTGTCCTATTTCCTCAAGTACGGCCTTCGGGTGCAGGAGCGGAAGGAAGCCGCCATCGACCCGGCGGAATTCGGAACCTATGTCCATGCGGTGCTGGAAAATTCCGCCCGCCGCATTCGGGAACTGGGCGGATTCCACAGGGTTTCTCTGGAAGAAACGCTGGAAATCGCCCATGGCTTCAGCGAGGAATACGCCCGGGAGCATTTCAGCCAGATCGAGTCGGAGCGGGTGACGTACCTGTTCCGCCGCCATATTCAGGAGCTGGACATGGTGGTTCGGGAGCTGTGGCAGGAGCTGAGCCAGGCGGCGTTTGCCCCGGCGGGCTTTGAGGTCGGCTTCGGCGACGGGGAGGGCTTGCCGCCCATCCCGATTCCGGGCGGCGGCATGAACGCAGTCCTGCGGGGCTTTATCGACCGGGTGGATACCTGGGACAACGGCGCCAGCCGCTATTACCGGGTGGTAGACTACAAAACCGGGAAAAAGGATTTTGACTACTGCGACGTGTTCAACGGCGTGGGGCTGCAAATGCTGCTGTACATGTTCGCACTGAAAAGCAGCGGAAGCGATATTCTGGGCGACCGCCCGGTGGCGGCGGGCGTGCAGTATTTTCCCGCCCGTGCGCCCTATCTGACCTCCGACGGCAAGCTGACCGCCGAGGAAGCAGAGCAGGAGCGGATCTCCAAGTGGAAGCGAAAGGGACTGCTTCTGAACGATGAAGATGTCTTACAGGCGATGGAGCCGGGAGACGCGCCCAAGCGGATGTGTTACAGCGTGAAAAAGGACGGCACCATTTCCGGCGATCTTGCCGACCGCCAGCAGCTGAAGCTGTTGGAAGGGTACGTGTTCCGGATACTGTCCAGACTGGTGGAGGACATCGTCTCCGGCAATGTGGAGCCGAACCCCTACACCCGCGGCAGCACCCACGACGCCTGCCGGTTCTGCCCCTACGGCCCGGTCTGCCACCCGGCGGCCGTGGAGGGGCGGCGCAGCTATAAGATGATGGACGCTCAGCGGTTCTGGGAGGAAATCGGAAAGGAGATGGGAGATCATGGCGGATAAACTGACACCGCAACAGGAGATGGCCGTGACCAGCCGGGGCGGCAAGCTGCTGGTTTCCGCAGCCGCCGGTTCCGGCAAGACCAAGGTGCTGGTTGACCGGCTGCTGGGCTTTCTGACCCAGACGCATGACCCGGCCAACTTGGACGAGTTTCTCATCATCACCTACACCAAGGCCGCAGCGTCGGAGCTTCGGGGGAAAATCGCCAAAAAGCTGACGGAGGAAATTGCCCAACGGCCGGAAGAAACGCATTTGCAGCGGCAAATGCAGCGGTTGTTTCTGACGAAAATCTCCACGGTTCACGGCTTTTGCTCCGATCTGCTTCGGGAATATGCCTATAAACTGGACATTGCGGCGGATTTCCGGGTGGCGGATGAAAACGAATGCCGGGAGATACGGGAGACGGTGCTGGAAGGTTTGCTTGACCGCGCCTATGAAACGGCGGGGGATGACCCGGACTTCCGGGCGTTTGTGGACACGCAGGGCGTGGGGCGGTCAGACCGTCAGGTGCCGGAGATCATCGAAAAGGTCTACGACAGCGCCCACTGCCACCTGAACCCGGAGGCATGGCTGGACAAATGCCTGACCGACGCGGATGCTGAGGGCATCGGCGACGTGGGGGAGACGGTGTGGGGGCAATATCTGATTCGGAATTTGCAGGAATATCTGGACTGTCAGATCGCGGTGCTTCGGCAGTGCGCAGAAAGCGCCGACAACTGCCCCGGTCTGGAAAAGCCCGCCGTTACCCTGAGAGACGCCATGTACCAGTTGGAGCAGCTTCGCGCCTGCACGATCTGGGATGATATCGTGGCAAAACGGGAGCTCCGCTTCGGGTCGCTTCGGTTTCCCACAAAAGACAACCCTGGCCCGGAGTTGACGGATCGGATCAAGGCCGCATGGTCGGCCTGCAAGGAGGGGCTGAAAAAGAAGCTGTCGGGCTTTTCCAACGATTCCGGACAGGTGCTGACCGACCTGCACCAGACAGCTGCCGCCCAGCGGGGGCTGGTGGCGCTGGTAAGGCAGTTCGACCGGGATTACACCGCGGCCAAACGCAGCCGCCGGGTGCTGGATTTTGGAGATTTGGAGCACAAAACGCTGGATCTGCTGCTGGGAAAATCCCGAAGCCAGCCCACAGCCGCCGCGCGGGAGATCGGGCGGCGTTACCGGGAGATCATGGTGGACGAGTATCAGGACTCCAATGGCGTGCAGGACGCGATTTTCGACGCCCTGACCCGGGAGAAGCAGAACTGCTTCATGGTCGGCGACGTGAAGCAGTCCATCTACCAGTTCCGTCTGGCCGACCCGGGGATTTTTCTGGAAAAGTATGAAAAATACGCCCCGGCTCAGCAGGCAGAGCCGGGACAGGGGAGAAAAATTCTCCTGAGCCATAATTTCCGTTCCGGCGCCGAGGTCATCGACGCGGTGAACGACGTGTTCCACACCTGTATGCGCCCCAAGGTCGGCGGGCTGACCTACGGGGAAGCGGAGGAACTCCGGGAGGGAATTCCCCACACGCCGCTGGAAGCCGCCGTGGAGCTTCACGTAATCGAGACCCGGGACGACCAGTATCAGGAGGAAGCGGCCTTTGTGGCGGAGCGAATCGTCCGGATGCTGCGGGAGGGAACGCCGGTGCGGGATGGCGACAGCCTGCGGCCGGTTTGCCCGGAGGACATTGTGATTCTGCTTCGTTCTCCCGGCAGCGGCGGCGGGTATTTCCAGAAGGCGCTGGAAGCCCGGGGCATTCGCTGTGCGTCGGGCGGCGGCACGGACCTGCTACAAACCGAGGAGATTGGCACCCTGCGCTCGTTCCTGCAGATCATCTGGAACCCCCGGCAGGACATTCCGCTGGTCAGCACACTGGCAAGCCCCATTTTTGGCTTTACCGCCGACGAGCTGGCGGAAATCCGAAGCGCGAGGAAAAAGGGCGCGTTCTATGACGCACTGCTGCTCAGCGACAGCCCGAAGGTCAAAACGTTCCTGAACACGCTGGACAGGCTGCGCCGGGAGGCCAGAATGAACCCCCTGACCGCCCTTCTGGAAAACTGCTTCGCCCTGACCAGACTGGACAGCGTTTACGCCGCCATGCCCGGCGGGGAGGCGAAAAACGCAAATATCCAGACGTTTTATCAGCTTGCAGCGGATTTTGAAAACGGAAATCTGAAGGATTTGGGGCAGTTTCTGGATTTTTTGGACGCAATGGAGGAAAAAGGGCTGATTTCAGCGGCTTCGTCTCCTGCCGGGTGCGTGACCATTATGAGTATCCACAAGTCAAAGGGACTGGAATTTCCGGTGGTGTTCCTCAGCAACCTTTCCCGGAGGTTCAACACGGAGAGCCAGTGCGCCCAGATCCTCTGCGACAGGGATCTGGGAATGGGACTTTCCGTGGCGGACAGCGAAAATCGCGTGCGCTATTCCTCTATCGCCAAGCGTGCCATTGCCGCGAAAATGGCGGCGGAGAACCTGTCGGAGGAACTGCGGGTGCTGTATGTCGCCATGACCCGGGCACGGGATCGTCTGATCATGACCTACGCAGAGAAAAATCCCGGAAAGATAATTCAGAATATCGCCCTTCGGCAGGATTTTGACGGGGGAGAGCTGCTGTGCCGGGAGGCGGCGCGTCCCGGGCAGTGGGTCTTGCTGGCGGCAGTGCGCCATACGGAGGCGGGAGCGCTCCACGCGCTGGGCGGCCGACCCGGCGAGACAAAGCTGGGAGATCACCCATGGGTGATTCGCGTTTCTGATGCCCCGGAATCGGAAGACGCCGTTGGAAAAGAGATGGACACCCGCCCCGCAATGCCCGACGGTGTGGAGCAGGCGCTGCAGGAAGCGTTGTCCTTCCAATATGCCTACGATGCGGCGACCCGCGCACCCTCCAAGCAGACGGCGACCAACCGCAAAGGCCGCGCCAAGGACGAGGAAGCGGCGGAGGATACGCAGGAGCCGAAATTCCCCACCCGGGATTTCCGGCGCCCGTCCTTCCTCGCAGAAAGCCGCGGCGGCAAGGCCTACGGCAGCGCCATCCATGCGGTTCTGCAATATCTGCGCTACGAAAACTGCGGCAGTGAGGATGATGTAAAAGCGGAAATTGCCTGGCTGGTTTCTCAGAAATTCATCACCGAGGAACAGGGAAAATTGGCAGACAGCGGGAAAATCGCGGCGTTTTTTGATACGGAAATCGGCCGGAAGCTCCGCGCCGGATGCCCCTGCCTGCGGGAATTCAAGTTCTCCATCCTCGACGACGGCAGCCATTACGGCGACGGCCTGGAGGGGGAGCAGGTGCTTCTGCAGGGCGTTGTGGACTGCGCGCTGCTGGAAAAGGACGGCATTGTTGTGCTGGACTTCAAAACCGATCATGTAACGGAAAGCACGGTAGCCGCGGCGGCAGAGCGCTACCGCTTACAGGTGCAGACCTACGCCGAAGCACTGAGCCGCATTTATGAAATGCCGGTCAAGGCAAAGTATCTCTATTTCTTCCAGCTGGGAAGATTTGTGGAAGTATAAAAAATTTACGGGCGCCCGGAATTCCGGGCGCCCGTTTGCCGTCAACGGCAGTTCATTGGGAATCTCTAAACAAATCGTCTTCGGCTGGACAGCGAATCTTTTTTCCTATCCGTGCGGTTTCAAAAGCGGGAAATACATACAGTATTCCTCCGCTTTTGGAACCTTCGGCTAGGAAAAAATCTCTCGCTGCCAGCTCTCGCCGATTTATTTAGAGCTTCCCTTGTTCTGAGACTGGTTCTCGCTGCGGTTCTCAGTGCGGTTCTCTTTCTCGTTCTTATTCTGGTTGCTGTTCTGATTTCTGTTCTGGTTCTGGTTATTCATACTTTTCTTCCTCCGATGTCTGCGGAATCTCTGAATCGGCCGTCTTCGGCTGAGCAGCGGATCTTTTTCCCCAGCTATGCAGTTTCAAAAGTGGGAAATACACAAAGTATTCCTCCACTTTTGAAACTTTCATCTGGTGAAAAATCTCTCGCTGTCAGCTCTCGCCGACCGAATCAGAGCTTCCGCGTCTTGCGGTCTTGCCGCTGACATAGCTTGCCCGGAAATTCAGGATTTATCCTTCGCTTTGAAAATCAGGCTGGCAATCAGTCCTGACAGGATGGCGGCAGTGATGCCTCCGGCGGAGGCTTTCAGTCCTCCGGTAAAAATGCCGAGGAAACCGTCTTCCTGAACTGCCTCCTTGACACCTTTGGCAAGGGTGTTGCCAAAGCCAGTCAGGGGGACGGACGCGCCCGCCCCGGCAAATTCCGCAAGGGGCTGGTACACTCCCACCGCGCCAAGAAGCACGCCGATGACCACATAGCTCACCAGAATCCGCGCCGGGGTCAGCTTGGTCTTGTCAATGAGGATCTGGCCGATGAGACACAGCAAGCCGCCGACCAGAAAGGCTTTTACATAATCCATATTACGTTCCTCCCGCAATGCACACTGCGTGACAGACCCCGGGTATGGGAAGCCCCTGCTGGGTGGAGGTGGGGGAGAGCAGTGCGCCCGTGCCGCAAAACAGTATTTTTTTCAGTTTTCCCCCGTTCAGCTGCCCCAGAAGATAGCCGCACAGGGTAATGGCGCTGCACCCGCAGCCGGAGCCGCCAGCGTGAACGTCCTGTTTGTCGTTGTCGAAGACCATGGTTCCGCAGTCCGTCAGCTTCCCGCCCAGAGAGACGCCGTCCCGACGGGCAAGCTCCAGAAGCATTTCCTTGCCCAGCTGCCCAAGGTCGCCGGTGACGATGAGGTCAAAATCCTCAGGGGCGGTCTTCATGTCGTCAAAATGGGCTTTGATGGTGGCATAGGCGGCGGGAGCCATGGCCGCGCCCATGTTGTTGGCGTCCTTGATGCCAAGGTCGGTGACGGTGCCGACGGTGCAGCCGGTGATTCGGGGGCCATGGCCGTCACGGCGCACCAGTGCAGCCCCGGAACCGGTGACCGTCCATTGGGCGGTGGGAGTCCGCTGCCCGCCGTAGCCCAGAGGGAAGCGGTACTGCCGCTCAGAGGACGCAAAGTGGGATGAGGTCATGGCCACCGCGTTGTCCGCGAAACCGCCGCCCACAGCCATGGAGGACAGCAGCAGACTTTCCGCCATGGTGGAACAGGCGCCGTACAGCCCGAGGTGGGGGATGCCCAGGTTGCGCAGAGTGAAGGACGAGCCGATGCACTGGTTTAATAGATCGCCGGAGAAAACAAGGTCGAAGTCCTCCAGCTTCATGGTTGCCTTTTCGGCCAGCTTCCCGAGAGCCAGCTTCTGCATCTGTTTTTCGCCCTGCTCCCATGTTTTCTGCCCGAAATAGGTATCCTGAGATTTGATGTCGAAGGTATGGGCAAGAGGGCCTTCGGACTCTTTTTTTCCGGCCACGCTTGCCCAGTGGGTAATGACCGGTGGATCAGACAGAATGAAGCTCTGCCGTCCCCGTTTCTGATTTGCCATAAAAACACCTGCTTTTCGTTTTTCTGTGGAATCGAGGTGCTTCTAGTATGTGCCAAGGTCGCTTTTGTGATTCAATTCGATAAAAAACCCAGACGTCAAAAATCTGACGTCTGGGAAATTATTGCAGAAGATGTCACACCATTCGCCGGGCACCGTAGTAGTGCTGCGCCCAGTAACCGCTGGTGAGGTCGGAATAGGAGACCGTGGAGCGGGAATTGGGGGAATGGATGAACTGGCCGCCGCCAACGTAAATGCCTACATGGGAAATGCCGCTGGCATATGTACCGGCAAAGAAAACAATGTCGCCGGGCTGCAGGCTGCCCTTTTCAACGTAAGTACCCTGATTGTACTGATCGGCGGGGGTGCGGTAGGGGGAGAAGCCTAGCTGCTTGAGGACGTAGTACACGAAACCGGAGCAGTCAAAGCCGCTGGGAGAAGCGCCGCCGTAAACGTAGGGGGTGCCCAGATACTTCTGAGCTTCCGCCACGATGTCGGAACCGGCGGCAGAAGGAGCCGTGTCAGCGGCAGGTGTGGAACCGACGGAAGAAGAGTCCGAAGAAGAATCCGCAGAGGCGGAGCTTCCCACGGACACGGTGCCGTTCAGCGCGGCGGCGCTGGGGGCAACGCCGGTGGACTTGCCGAGACGATAGAATTTGGGACTGTTGGGAGAAGCCTGATTTTCGTAGGGGATTTCCGTCAGGCTCAGGTAGTCGCTGCGGATGTAGCAGATGCTGCCATTGTAGATGACCTTGTACCAGCCGTTGTTCAGGCCGAGAATGTAGCATTTCTCGCCGCTGGAAGCGACGGCCACTTTCCCGTAGGTAGTGGAGGGGCCGGAACGCAGGTTGACGCCGCTTCCGGAAACCTCGCCGTAGCCAAGCTCGGCGTTTTCACGGGTAAGTACCTTCAGGTAGTCCTGATGCATGTAGCCAACTTGCAGATTGTAATTGACCTTGTACCACTCGCCGCTCTTGCTGATGACCACTACGCAGTCATTGCGGGGGGCGTAGACAAGGGTTGCGGAATTTGCGTCGGGTTCGCTGCGGAGCCGCAGGGAGCTTGCGTTAACAAAGCCGATGCCGTACATGGTTTCTTCTGCGGCGAACGCGGTGATGGACATGGCGCCGATAGACAGCACCAGCGCCAGCACCATGCTGAGGATTCTTTTGATCTTCATACTTTTGCCTCCGTCTTTGGTAGGCAGCCTAAAGTGAGACTGCGGGGAACTCCGATATCATCCGGATATCGGGGAAAGGGGTGAATTATTTACCGGCCAGTGCGCGTTCCAGCCAGACACAGCCAAAGTCAAGGGCGGTGTACAGGCCGTCTTTTTCGCTCTTTTTCACGATCCGGTCGCGGCTTCTGGCGGTGGGGTCGGTCAGCTGGAGCTGCACGGAAACCCGTGTGGCAACGTCCAGATCGTTCACTTTTTTGGTCTCGAGAACCTGAAGCATAACGATGTGACTGTCAGCCATGGAGCCATAGTAAATCAAGTTGTCCTTCCGCATCAGCGGATGTCCTTTATACATCAGAACTGCATTTTCATCAGCCATCAAAGGTACCTCCTATGCAAAATGTAATCAGATTGTAACACACTGTAATGAGAATGTCAAGTTTTTTGTTGGAAACGGTCGGGAAACGACCCTCGTTAACATAACTTTTCCTGAAAAAAGATTGAAAAACGGAAAGACGGAGGAAGAAAGTATGAGATTGTCAAGGTGCATGTCGGCCGCATCTGTTTGCATATTTCAGGGGAAGCTCTGATTAAATCGACGAGAGCTGGCGGCAGAAGATTTTGGCTCAGCCGAAAGTTCTGAAAGCGGCGAAATACTTTGTGTATTTCCCGCTTTCAGAACTGCGCGGATGGGGCAAAAGATTCGCCGCCAGCCGAAGGCGACTTATTCAGAGGTTCCCCAAGCTCACGGCCAAAAAGCAAGGGGCTTTTGCCTTGGCAAAAGCCCCTTGGCTGGGTCAGGTTATTGGGCTTCCTTCTCGAAGAGGTACTCGCGCACCAGCACCTGCATCAGCTCGTCCCGGTCGATCTTGCAGATCATGCTCCGGGCGTTGTTGTAGTTGGTGATATAGGTGGGGTCCTCGGTCAGCAGGTAGCCGACGATCTGGTTGACGGGGTTGTAGCCTTTTTCGGTGAGGGCTTCATACACATTCCGGAGAATACGGCGCATATTCTCTTTGTCATCGCTGGGGACGGTGAATTTTACAGTGTCCTTATCCGTCATGGTTTCAGCCTCCTTTTATATTTGTACTGCCGTCATTATAACCGAATTCTTTCGGGCTGTAAAGCCCTGAAATCGGAAATTTTTGTGAATCTTTGCAGAATTTTTGCCGAAGTACCAAATTATCGCAGAGCAGCGTCCAGCTTTTCCTTCAGCGCGGCCAGAACCTTGGTCACGACGGCTTCGGAGTCCGTATCGGTGAGGGTACGGTCGTCCGCCCGCAGCTCCAGAGAGAAGGCCATGCTCTTCTTGCCCTCGGGAACGCCGGGGCCGCGGTAGATGTCGAAGAGCTTCACATCCCGCAGCAGCTTTCCGGCAGCGGCGGTGATGACGGCTTCCGCCTGTGCGACGGTGACGTCCTCAGAGCAGACAAGGCTCAGGTCACGGGACACGGTGGGATACTTGGGCAGGGGGGTGTAGGTGGCGTCGGGCAGCTGCATCTCAAACAGCTTGGTGAAGTCGATCTCGGCGCAGTAGACGTCGGTGTCGATGCCGTAGTTCGCGGCCGCCAGAGGATGCACCTGACCCATCACGCCCACGTCCACGCCGTCAATGCTCACCTTGGCGCAGCGGCCGGGATGGTAGCTGGGGTTGTCCTTCACGGCGGTGTATTCCGCTTTCTTCAGCCGCAGACCGGTGAAGATGGCTTCCAGCTCGCCCTTCAGGGTGAAGAAAGTCTCGCCTGCGCCGTAGGTGCCGAGAACCAGCATCTTCGGCTCCTCGGGCAGAGGCTGACCGGCTACGGGCAGGTAGATCTTTGCCAGCTCGTAGAGCTTCACGGCCTTGTTATGGTAGGCGTTGTTCCGGGAGAGGATTTCCAGCATGGAGGGCAGGGCGATGGTGCGCATGATGGAGGTGTCCTCGCCCAGAGGATTCTGGATGCGCAGAGCGTTGCGCAGGGGGGAATCGGCGGGCAGCCGAATCTGATCGAAAACGGTGGGGGAGACGAAGGAATAGGTGATGATTTCACTGTAGCCCATGGCGCGGCACAGGGTTCCGGCCTTGGCTTCCAGCTTCATCACGGGGGAATAGCCGCCCTGGGTAGAGGTCTTGAAAGCGGTGGTGGGAATCTCGTTGTAGCCATAGGAACGGCCTACTTCTTCGGCGATATCCGCCATCAGGTTCAGGTCGGGACGGAAGGAGGGAACGAGAATGGTGTCGCCCTCCACTGGAATTTCCAGCCGGTTCAGGTACTTGACCATATCTTCCTTGGAAATGTCGGTGCCCAGCAGCCGGTTGATCTTCTCCGGCTCCAGAGGCAGCGTCTTTTCCTCAGGGACATAGTTGATGACATCGATGGTGCCGTTCAGCACGTCGCCGCAGCCCAGCATTTCCACAAGCTCGCAGGCACGCTGCACGGCAGGGACGGTCATCATGGGGTCAAGGCGCTTTTCAAATTTGCCGGAGGCTTCGGTGCGCATACCCAGCGCCAGAGCGGTCTGACGGATGGAGGTGCCGTCGAAGTTGGCGGACTCGAAGACCACCATGGCGGTATCGTCCTTGATCTCGGAGTTTTCGCCGCCCATGATACCGGCAAGGCCGATGGGCTTATTTTCGTCGGCGATGACCAGCATACCGGCTTTCAGATTGCGCACGCTGCCGTCCAGGGTGGTCAGGGTCTCGCCGTCCTCGGCTTCCCGCACCACGATCTTGCCGGAGGAAACATAGCGGTAATCAAAGGCGTGCATGGGCTGACCGTATTCCAGCATGACGTAGTTGGTGATGTCCACGATGTTGTTGATGGGACGCACGCCGTTGGCGCGCAGACGGCGGCGCAGCCACTTGGGGGAGGGGGCAATCTTTACGTTGGCCACCATCCGGGAGGTGTAGCGGTTGCACAGCTTCGTTGCGGGGACGTCCACGTCCAGATGGTCGTAAATATCCCCGGCGTCGGAGCCGTGAACCACAGGCTCGTGGTGACGCATGGGCTTGCCGAAGGCGGCGGCAGCTTCCCGGGCAAGGCCGATGATGCTGTAGCAGTCGGGGCGGTTGTTGGTGATCTCAAAGTCCACAACGGTGTCGTCGTTGCCGATGACGAGGTTGATGTCCTCGCCAACCGTGCAGTCCTCGTCATTGAGGATCCAGATGCCGTCGGCGAACACGCCGGGCAGGTCGTTCTGAGTCAGTCCCAGCTCAGCGAAGGAGCAGAGCATACCGCCCGACACTTCGCCCCGGAGCTTGCCCTTGGTGATGTGAACGCCGCCGGGGAGCCATGAGTTATGCAGTGCCGCGGGAACCAGATCGCCCTCGTGGACGTTCTGTGCGCCGGTGACGATCTGCACGGGGGCGTCGCCGCCCACGTCCACCTGACAGATCCACATATGATCGGAGTTGGGATGGCGCACCATGGACAGAACCTTGCCCACGACCACGTTTTTGATCTCCGCGTCCAGCCGCTCCCAGGTTTCCACCTTCTGACCGAAGACGGTCAGGGTTTCCACGAATTCCTTATCGGAGACGCTAGACAGGTCTACGAATTCCTCGTTCAGCCATTTTCTGTTGAGTTTCATTGTTTTTCCCTCCTTAGAACTGGTTCAGGAACCGGATGTCGTTGTCGAAAATCAGTCTCAGGTCGTTGATCTTCATGCGGCCCATGGCCATACGCTCCAGACCCATGCCGAAGGCAAAGCCGGAATATTTTTCGGGGTCGATGCCGCAGTTCTCCAGAACCTTGGGGTGCACCATACCGGCACCCAGCAGCTCAATCCAGCCCTCGCCGTGACAGGTGGAGCAGACCTGACCGTCGATTTCGCCGGTGCCGTGGCACTTGTGGCACTGCATGTCCATTTCACAGCTTGGTTCGGTGAAGGGGAAGTGATGGGGACGGAACCGCATCACGGCGTCCTCGCCGTAAATTTTCCGCATGATGGTGGTCAGTGCGCCCTTCAGGTCGCCCATGGTGATGTTTTCCGCCACCACCAGACCCTCGATCTGATGGAACATGGGGGAGTGGGTCGCGTCGGCCTCGTCCTTGCGGAACACGCGGCCGGGAGCCAGCATACACAGCGGGGGCTTGTGCTTTTCCATGTAGCGGATCTGCATGGGGCTGGTCTGGGTGCGGAGCAGGACGCTGTCGTCGTCGGTGAAATAGAAGGTATCGGAGCGGTCGCGGGAGGGGTGGCCTTCCTCAATGTTCAGCCGGGTGAAGTTGTAGTCTGCCAGCTCCACCTCGGGGCCGTCCACCACCTGATAGCCCAGACCTACAAAGATGTCCTTGATGGTCTGCAGCACCTGATTCATGGGATGCTGATGGCCGATGGATACGGCCTTGCCGGGGATGGTCACGTCGATGGCCTCAGAAGCCAGCTTGGCTTCCAGCGCGGCGGCGTGGATGTCGGCCTTCCGCTTTTCCAGCTCCTGCTCGATGCTTGCCCGGACGGAATTCGCCAGCTGACCCATGACGGGGCGCTCCTCAGCGGAGAGCTTGCCCATCTGCTTTAAGACGGCGGTCAGCTCGCCCTTCTTGCCCAGCAGTTTGACGCGAAGCTCTTCCAGAGCCGCCGGGGTGGCGGCAGCTTCCAGCGCTGTCAGGGCATTGGCTTTGATTTGCTCTAACTGTTCTTTCATGTTCATTCCTCCTGAAAGGTCTAGGGAACCTCTGAATAAATCGTCTTTGGCTGAGCAGCGGATCTTTTGCCCCCAGCCTGCGGTATGAAAAATGGGAAATACATACAGTATTCCCGCATTTTCCATACCTTGCCTGGAGACAAAATCTCTCGCTGTCAGCTCTCGCCGATTTAATCAGAGCTTCCTTTACTACAAAAAAATAGACCCTTCATCCCACAATCGGGACGAAAGGCATTCCTTCCGCGGTACCACCCGCAATTCGCCGAAACGGCGCGCTTTTCGGATGCAGACACATCCAAGACCGTTAACGCAGTCACGCGGCCAACTCTACTTTTCGTTCAAGCGGCAGCTCCCGGGAGAAAGCCCGGCATTGCACGCAAGCGGATCTCACCATCCCGCTCTCTCTGACAGCGCAAACCAACACAAGGCAGCCCATTCAACGCTTTTTCCGTATCGCCCTCATATTAGCATATACGGCTAAAATATGCAAGCATTTTTTTCGCGGAACCCGCCCAAAACGGGAAATCTCTTGACGAAGCCGCAGGGGAGTGATATGGTTGGAGTATCGAAAAAACAAAGGAGTGCATTGCCATGAAATATGAATCCGTACAGCAGGCGCGAGAAGCCCTCAAGAAGCTGGAACAGAGCCAGGCGGCGTATAACCACGCCTTGGGCGTGCTGTATCTGGACGCCACCACCGCCGCGCCCAGCGACACCTGGGAGGGACGGGGCAAGACCATGGAGGTCATGTCTCAGATCACCTATGATCTGCTGGTGAACGATGAGAATGACGAGCTTCTTTCCTATCTGGAAGCCCACGCCGATGAGCTGGATGCCCAGACAAAGCGGGAGGTAGAGGTTCTGCGCAAAAGCTACGACCAGATTCACCGTATCCCGGCGGAGGAATATGTCGCCTATTCCGTGCTGATTAACGACGCCGAGAGCGTATGGCACAAGGCGAAGCCGGAGGACGATTTTGCCGCATTTGCCCCGTATCTGGAGAAGATCGTGGACTATAACCGGAAGTTTGCCGGGTATTACCATCCGGAAATGGCGCCCTACGACGCGCTGCTGAACGAATACGAGGAAGGGATGAACGTGGAGACGCTGGACGCCTTCTTCGCCCAGCTCCGGCAGACCATCGTCCCCCTCATCGAGAAGATCCGGGCGACGAAGCAGATCGACGACGCTTTCCTGTACCGCCATTATCCTGTGGAGATTCAGAGAAAGCTCTCCGATTATCTCATGGAGGTCATGGGCATTGACCGTACCCACTGCGGCATTGCCGAGACGGAGCATCCCTTCACCACCAATTTCAACAACAAGGATGTGCGCATTACCACCCATTATTTTGAGGACAATCTGGTTTCCTCCATGTTCTCCGTCATTCACGAAGGCGGCCACGCCCTGTATGAGCTGGGGGCGGACGACTGCTACAATTACACCGCCCTCGCCGGCGGCGTGTCCATGGGCATTCACGAGAGCCAGAGCCGGTTCTATGAGAACATCATCGGCAGAAGTTCCGCCTATGTCCACGCCGTTTTCCCGAAGCTGAAGGAGCTGTTCCCGGAGCAGCTGGCCGATGTGGACGAGAATATGTTCTACCGCGCCATCAACAAGGCAGAGCCGTCTCTCATCCGGACGGAAGCCGACGAACTGACCTACTGCCTGCACATTATGGTGCGCTACGAGATCGAAAAGCAGCTGATCGGTGGGACGCTGGCGGTCAAAGACGTTCCGGCGGAGTGGAAGCGGCTGTATAAAAAGTATCTGGGCGTGGACGTTCCCAGCGACCGGGAGGGCTGCCTTCAGGACAGCCATTGGAGCGGCGGCAGCATCGGCTACTTCCCCTCCTATGCCCTTGGCAGCGCCTACGGCGCACAGATGCTGCACAAAATGCAGGAGGAAATCGGCGACATCTGGCCGGACGTGGCAAAGGGCGACCTGAGCAAGGTCACGGACTGGCTGAGAAGCCATATCCACCGCTATGCCAGCTACAAGAAGCCCGGCGAGCTGTTTGAATCCGTGTGCGGCAAGTTCGACGCAAAGTATTATACCGACTACCTGACGGAAAAGTACACGAAGCTGTACAATCTGGAAAGCGTATGATCAGGCGGCTGGATCACGGGACGGTGTTATCCCTCCTGCCTGACCGGAATCCATGGGGACACAAGGGGAATTTCGGCAAGCTCCTGCTGCTGTGCGGCAGCCGGGGCTATACGGGGGCGGCGTTTTTCGCCGCCATGGGCGCTCTGCGCTCAGGCGCGGGGCTGGTGTTTCTGGGGGTGCCTGAGAGCATCTACGGCATTGAAGCGGTGAAACTCAATGAGCCGGTGATTTTTCCCCTGCCAGACGCGGGCGGCAGGCTCAGCGCCGATGCCGTGCCGGAAATTCTTACACGACTTCACCAGATGGACGCCGTGCTGGTCGGCCCCGGTCTGGGGCAGTCCGAGGGAACGCTGGCGGTGGTCAGGGTGGTGCTGGAAAAAGCGGAATGCCCGGTGGTCGTGGATGCAGACGGCATAAATGTTTTGTCCGCGCATAGAGATTTACTGCGCGGAAGGAAATTGCCCACCATTCTGACGCCCCACGACGGGGAATTTGCCCGCCTGGGCGGCGTCATGGGGGAAGACCGCATGGCTGCGGCTGCTGCTCTTGCCGAAGAACTGGGATGCGTTGTCCTGCTGAAGGGTCACGAGACCTGCATCACCGACGGCACGGACGGCTATCTTAACCCCACCGGGAATCCCGGCATGGCCGTCGGGGGCAGCGGGGACGTGCTGGCGGGCGTCATTACGGCGCTGCTGGGGGCGGGATTGCCGCCGCTGGAAGCCGCCGCCTGCGGGGCGTGGCTCCACGGCGCGGCGGGGGACCGGTGCGCGGCGGAGCTGGGGCAGTACGGAATGCTGCCCACGGACATGCTCAGCGCCCTTCCGCGACTTATGAAATAAGGCGGGGTTTCTTTGAAAAAAATCGCGGCGGCCGTGGTGGTGCTTGTATTTCTCACCGGGTGTTCCGGCGGGTCAAAGGAGATGCAGCGGGGGCTTGACCTCCGATCGGAGCTGCTGAAGGCTTCCGAATGCCGTTTTTCCTGCGAAATTACGGCGGACTACTCAGACAAAGTGTACACCTTTTCCATGGACTGCCAGTGTGATTCTCAGGGTGATCTGACCTTCACCGTCACCGCGCCTGAGACCATCACGGGCATCACCGGCAAGGTATCCGACGCCGGGGGGAAGCTGACCTTTGACGACACGGCGCTGCAATTCGATCTGATGGCGGAGGAACAGGTGACCCCCGTCAGCGCCCCGTGGATACTCATGAAAACCTTGCGAAGCGGCAATATCACCTCCGCCGGGATGGACGGCGGGCGTCTGCGGCTGACCATTGACGACAGCTACGAGGACGACGCGCTTCATCTGGACATCTGGCTGGGGGAGGACGATTGCCCGGAAGACGCCGAGATTCTCTACAAAGAACGGCGCATTCTGTCATTGAAGGTCACAAATTTTGAAACGGTGTAGCTTTTTGGAAAAACCGTGCATAGGATATTTTACCAGCGCAGCCGTATAAATCCGGTCATGGCGTGGGAGAATAGGATTACCGCGTTACATATGGATTCATCCGGTAGCGTGGGTATTGATGCACGGAGAGTGAACACTATGACGGAACCATCAGTCAAACGGGGCGACATATTCTATGCCGACCTGTCGCCGGTCGTGGGCAGCGAGCAGGGAGGGACCCGGCCTGTTCTGATCGTGCAGAACGACACCGGAAACCGCCATTCCCCCACGGTCATTGCGGCGGCCATCACCAGCCAGACGGGGAAAGCCCGGCTTCCTACCCATATCAACATCGCGGGGGGAAGTGTGGGGTTAAGCAAGGATTCCATCATCCTTCTGGAGCAGATTCGCACCATCGACAAGCGCCGCCTGCGGGAGCACATGGGGCATCTGGACGAAAACCAGATGGCGCAGGTGGACGACGCCATTGCCGTCAGCTTCGGCCTTCCCGGCGGCGGACGGGCAACATGATTCATAATGAAGCCCCCTGCGGCATAGAATGCGGCAGGGGGCGTTGCATTTGGAAGAAAATTACGGCGTATATTTCGGAAACCGTCCGGTGGGAAAGGTGCAGGTGACAAGGCAGGGGCTTTACTATCATTTCCTGTGCCGCTGCGAGCTGACCGGGGACGTGATGTGCAGACTCTGGGTAACTTGCGCTGACAAGCGGGAAAGTCTGGGGCTGGTGGTGCCGGTGGACGGCGGCTTCGGGCTGAACACCTCGCTGCCGGTCAAACGGCTGGGGGAAGGAGAACTGACATTTTCACTCCTGCCCAAGCATGACAAGCCCGCCGGGAAATTTATCCCCATTTCCCCGGAGGAACCCTTTGCCTACATAGAGCGCCTGAAAAAAAGCTATCTGGTTCGGAAAGGGGAACAGGTGGGGATCGAAATTCCGGAATAACAAAATGGCAGGAACAGTTTCCGTTCCTGCCATTTTGACGTTACAGTTCGATTTCCAGCCCCACCGGGCAGTGGTCAGAGCCTTGGATGTCCGAATAGATGGGCGTGGCGGTGATCTTGTCCGCAATGCGGTCGGAGACGAGGAAATAGTCAATGCGCCAGCCCGCGTTGTTCGCCCGGGCGTTGAACATATAGCTCCACCATGTGTACGCGCCGGTGGCGTCCGGGTGGAGGCGGCGGAAGGAGTCGGTGAACCCGGCGTCCAGAAGCCGCCCGAAGCTTTCTCGTTCCTCGTCGGAGAAGCCCGCGTTGCCCCGGTTGGAGGCGGGATTTTTCAGGTCGATCTCCTGATGGGCGACGTTCAGGTCGCCGCAGGCGATGACAGGCTTTTCCCTGTCCAGCTCGCTGAGGTATGCCCGAAAGGCTTCGTCCCACTTTAACCGGTGGTCGATGCGGGCAAGCCCCCGCTGGGCGTTGGGGGTGTAGCAGGTGACGAGGAAAAAGCCGGGATATTCCAGCGTAATGAGCCGCCCCTCAGTGTCCAGCTCCGGCTGCCCAAGACCGTAGCGCACGGAGACGGGGGCTTGCTTTGCGAAGATGGCCGTGCCGGAATAGCCCTTTTTCTCGGCATAGTTCCAGTATTGGCTGTAGCCATCCAAAGGAAGGTCGATCTGTCCCGCTTGGAGCTTCGTCTCCTGTAAGCAGAAGAAATCCGCGTCCAGAGCGTTGAAGGCGTCCAGAAAGCCCTTGCCCACACAGGCGCGCAGGCCGTTTGTATTCCATGAAATGAATTTCATTTGGTTTCCTCCGTTGTGGAAGCGGTGCTGTCATCAATGAGGGTCAGGCTGTCCCGGCTCATGGTGACGCTTCGGCTTCCGCTGGTGATGGTGACCTCGTCCCCGCCGGTGATGGACAGGGTGGTCATGGTCAGACAGGCGCAGGCGAGGGTGAATTCCGTGTCCGTCATGGTAAAAGAGGTGTCTGTCAGCTCCAGCGTGATGGTGCCGTCCTGCCGGTTTACCCCAAGAAGCCGTGTTCCCCATGGCAGGGGAGAGACCAGCTCGTCGCTGGACGGGCCGATCAGGTACAGGGAAAGAAGGTAGTGCAGATCATCCGCGTGGCCGGAGGCTTCCCGCTGCTCGCTGGAGATCACGCCGTCCTCCGCGCCGTACTGGTATTCCCGCCGGGGATAGTAAAAGGTGACGGGGTTCTTCATCAGCTCGCCGGAACAGCCGGGCAGAAACAGGCACAGGCAGAGAAAAAGACAGAAAAACCGCTTCATGACTTATCCACCTCCGTGTCAAAGGCGGGGAAGGTGACGGTAAAGACGGAACCCTTGCCCACCGTACTGGAAACGGAAATTTCGCCCCGGTTGCGCTGGACAATGGTGCGGACGATGGCAAGCCCCAGTCCGCTGCCGCCGCTTTTCCGGGAACGGGCCTTGTCCACCCGGTAAAACCGCTCGAAAATATGCGCCAGCGCATCCTCGGGAATTCCCATGCCCGTGTCGCTGACGGTGAGCACCGCATTGTCCTCCTGACGGCCGAGATGCACCGTCAGTGTTCCGCCGGGCAGGTTGTACTTGATGCCGTTTTCCATCAGGTTGAAAACGATCTGGTACAGGTCGTCCTCCAGAATCAGGACGGGGGTGTCCTCGTCCAGCTCCAGGCAGAAGGTCACGCCCGACCAGCTGGCGTTCGTCCGGAGCATTTTCGCTACCCGCTGCACCGTGGGCGCCATATAGATGATCTCGCTTTCCTGTGGCTGGGGATTTTCGGCTTTGGTGAGGGAAAGCAGCTTGGCGGTCATGCGGTTCAGGCGGTCGGCCTCGTTGCCGATGTCCTCCACAAACTCCTTCACCGTGTCCATATCCATGTTGTTCTGCAAAATGGAATCGGTCAGCAGCTTGATGGAGGCCAGAGGGGTTTTCAGCTCGTGGGAGGCGTCGGAAACGAACTGACTGCGCTTGCGCTCGGAGGTTTGCAGCCGCTCTGTCAGGTCGTTGAATTCCTCGCCCAGAACGGTCAGCTCATCGCTGCCGCCCATGTCCACCTTGTGGGAGTAATCCCCCTCCCGGATGATGCGCATGGAGGCCATGATCCGGTTCAGACGCCGGGAGAAGGCGTTGGAAAAGGCCACGGAGAAGGCTGCGACGATAATCTCCAGCATCAGCGTGATGCGAAGCAGGGTCTGCTGGAGAGATTTGATCAGTGTGCCCTGCGTGGTATCGTACTCCGTCATGTATACGCAGCCCACCACGGTGCCATAGTAGACGATGGGGGTCGCTGCGCGGGAGTCGGTGATGCCGTCGTGGTACGTCCATGTAAAGACGTTGTTCCCCTCCGGGGCCTGCTTGCTGACGGTAAGCGCCTGTAAGATCTCCGGAAGCAGAACGTAGGTGCCCACGGAAACGCCGCTGCTGTCATACAGCGCCGCGCCGCTGTGGTCGGTGACCACGAGCCGGGTGACCTTCAGACTTTCCAGCTGATTGACGATGCCGGTGACGGTGGAGCTGTTCAGCACCTCAAGGGTGGAAATTTCGTCGGAAGCAAGCAGACATTTTTCGATCATGGAGGCTTCCTTGCTCTGGTAGAACAGCTTGTGGCTGACGCCGGAGCAGTAGATATTCAGAAAAAACAGCACGACCAGCGTGACCACCACATAGGTCATGGCATACCGGAACTGGGTATTGCCGTAGCCCCGGAAGCCGGTCTTTTTACTTGCGGAAATAATAGCCAACGCCCCATTTCGTTAAAATGTACTTCGGCTCTGCCGGATTTTCCTCCAGCTTTTCCCGCAGACGGCGAATGTGGACGTCCACGGTGCGGATGTCGCTGCGGTATTCATAAGCCCAGATGGTGTCCAGCAGCGCTTCCCGGGAGTAGACCCGGTTGGGATTGCGCATGAGAAACTCAATGACGTCGAATTCCTTTGCGGTCAGGTCGGCCAGCTGGCCGTTCCGGTAGGCGTTCCGGGCGTCCAGGTCCAGCGTGATGGTGCCGATGGTCAGGCTGTTTCCCGCGGCCTTTTCCTCGGTGCGTCCGGCGCGGCGCAGCAGGGCGCGGATTCTCGCCTTCAGCTCTAAGATGTTAAAGGGCTTGGTCAGGTAATCGTCCGCTCCGTGGTCGAAGCCGATAAGCTTGTCCATGTCGTCGCCCTTGGCGGTGAGCATGATGATGGGCACGTCGGAAAACTCCCGAATCTTGGCGCAGGCGGAAAGGCCGTCCATGTTGGGCATCATCACGTCCAGCACCACAAGGTCGGGGTGCTGGGTCTGCACGGCCTGCACGGCTTCCAGACCGTCGCTGCCGGTGATGACCTCGTAGCCCTCGTTCTGCAAATTAAAGCGAATGCCCTTTACCAGAAGGGCCTCGTCGTCCACAACTAGAATTTTCATTTTCATCCTCCAACTGTAATAAGGTCAAGTATGGCTTCCAGACGCTTTTCTCCGATACCCTCCACGTTCTTAAGCTCATCGGTGGAAAGAAAGCTGCCGTTTTCCTCCCGGTATGCAATGATGCGCTGGGCAAGAACCTCTCCGATGCCGGGAAGTGCCGTGAGCTGCTCCGTGTCCGCCCGGTTGATGTCGATGGGGAACGTGACGGCCACGGTTTCCGGGGTGGTCGGCTCCGGAAGGGTGGTCTGGGGCGGGGACGTCTGCATGGAAGCGGGAACGGATAACTCCACGCTGCCGTGACTGCCGTTTCTGCCCAGAAAGAAGCCAAGGGTGAATACGGCGAAAAGAAGGGTTACGGCAATCAAAATGCTGAGCCGTGGTTTTTTCATGGGAATCTGCCTCCCGGATTGACTAGAGGGGGAAAAGCTGTTATAATATCTCCATCATTATACACGACTTTTCACCGCCGGACAAGTCCGGTGAAGAAATATTGAGGGGAAAATATGAAAAAATTGAGATTGCTAAGCTTGCTCCTGTGCGCCGCGCTCCTTTGTCAGATGGCGGTTCCGGCATCTGCCGCGGAAACCGGCGCGTCAACGCAGGAAACGCAGCCCGCCGAGCAGCAGGCTGCCCAGATCCCCTTCGGCCGGGTCTGCATCGACAACGGCTGCCGCACCCTGAACGGCATGCGCCCTCTGGCGGGAAGCGACAGCCGGCTGGATACGGCGCTGGCGGCCTTCGCCTATGAGACGAATACCGAGACGGTCATCTACTCCTATAACCCCGATACCAAGCTGCCCACCGGTACCCTTGCCAAGATAGTCACGGCGCTGGTGGCGATTGAAAACAGCAATCTGGACGACATTGTCACCTGCTCTGACGGCATCCAGTCCAAGGTGCCGGGAAGCAGCCTGAAAATGAAGCCAAATCTGAAAAGCGGCGAGCAGCTGACTGTGAACGATCTGCTTCACGCGCTGCTGATGATCGGCGCCAACGACGCCGCTGTGGCGCTGGCGGAGCATGTGGCCGGTACGACTGACCGCTTCAAGGAAATGATGAACGACCGGGTCAAGCAGATGGGCTGCATCAGCACGGAGTTCGGCAACATTTCCGGTCTGGATACGGCAACATCCTACACCACCGCCCGGGAAATGGTGAAAATCACCATGGAAGTGACTAAAAACGAGACTTTCGCGGAGATTTTCAAGACGGCGACCTATAAGATCCCCGCGACAAACTTGGTCGAGAAGGAGCGCCCTCTCACCACGACGAACTATTTGGTCGACAACCACATTGTTCCCCAGTTCATGAGTACCCGCTATACCGGCGGCCTTGCCAGCTACACGGAAAACTCCGGGGCAGGCGTTGCCTGTACCGCGGAATACAACAACATGCGCGTCGTGTTCGTGGTCATGGGCGCTACCCGTAAAACCAACGAGGAAACCGGTACGGTGGAGTCCTACGGTAACTTTGAAGAAGTGACCGAGCTTGCCAATTACGTTTTCAACAACTATAAGGTCAACCGGATAATTTACGACGGCATGGCGGTGAACCAGTGGCCGGTGTCCGGCGGCGAATGCCAGGTGGTGGGACAGTCTTTCACGGATGTGGATCCCGTGGTTCCCGCCAGTGTGCAGATGAAGAATTACGTCATGAACTACACCGTGGAGGGCGGCGGCATGACCGCACCTATCAAGAAGGACGATAAGATCGCCACGATGGAGGTCTGGTATCAGAATTCCTGCGTCACGGAGGTGGAGCTGTACGCCATGGCGGACGTCCGGGCGACGGGGGACACCGGCGTGTCCATCCGCTCCAACGGAGAGAAGGACGGCGTCGGCGGCTCCGGCGTGCTGTCCACCATCGGAACCATCTGCGTGATCGGTCTGGGGCTTGTGGGCGCGTATCTGGCATTCAATTCCTTTATGCGCTCCCGCATCCGCGCCCAGCGCCGCCGGAGACGGGCAGAACGCAGGAGGAGCCGGTAACGATGCTGAACTGGGACGGACTGAAAAGCGTCTGCGCCGACTGCACCCGCTGCGGCCTGTGCGAGACGAGACATAACGTGGTGTTCGGCGTGGGAAAAGAGGACGCGGACATCATGTTCGTGGGAGAAGGCCCCGGGGAACAGGAGGACTTGAAAGGCCAGCCCTTTGTCGGCCCGGCGGGAAAGCTGCTGGACGATATGCTGTGCATCATCGACCTGAGCCGGGAGACGAACTGCTATATTGCCAACATCGTCAAGTGCCGCCCACCCCACAACCGTGACCCGCTGGAGACGGAACAGGACGCCTGCATCGGCTATCTGCGCAATCAGGTGGCGCTGGTAAAGCCGAAGATCATCGTCTGCCTTGGGCGCATCGCCGCCAAGCGGCTGATCGACGCGGACTACCGCATTACGAGGCAGCACGGCCAGTGGGTGGAACGGAACGGCGTCTGGATGACGGCGATATACCACCCGTCGGCGCTGCTGCGGGATGTATCCAAGCGCCCGGAGACCTTTGATGATCTGCTCGCCATCCGGGCGAAAATCCGGGAGATCGGCGCAAATATGTAAAGTAAAAATCCGCTGTTTTCGATTGCGAAAACAGCGGATTCTGCTCGTTAACAAACGGAATCGTTGCCTGCCTTATGAAGAAATTGCATTATGGCTGCCGGTGACGGAAAACTCCACCCACTCGGCAATGTTCGTGGCATGGTCGCCGATGCGCTCAAAGTATTTGGCGATCATCAGCAGGTCAAGGGCGTATTCTCCCTCGGCGGGGTTCTTGGCGATCATATCGATCAGACCGCTCTTGATCCGGGTGAAGTAGTTGTCCACCACGTCGTCATGCATCTGCACGGCCTTGGCGAGATATACGTCCTGCTTGACGTAGGCGTCCACGCTGTCCGTGACCATGGCAATGGTCTCCTTTGCCATCTCCCGGATCTTGGGGTATTCTTCATGGGGATGAGCGATCATGCAGGGGATGATCTCCACAATGTCCTCCGCCTGATCTCCAATACGCTCCATGTCCGTGATCATTTTCAGCGCGGCGGAGACGGCACGCAGGTCCCGTGCCACCGGCTGTTGGCGCAGAAGCAGACGCATGCAGATGGTCTCGATGGTGCGCTCCTCTTCGTCGATCTTCGCGCCGACCTTGGAGACCTTCTCCCCCAGCTCTTTCGTGTAGGAACCCAGCGCCTGCGTGGCAAGGGAGATGATCTCCTCGCACAGGGAACCCATTTCCGTCAGTTCCTGATTCAGCAGCAGAAGCTGCTCTTCAAATAATTCCCGCATTATCCGAACCTCCCCGTGATGTAATCTTCTGTCCGTTTGTCCAGAGGCTGAGAGAAAATCTGTTCCGTTCCGCCGAATTCCACCAGCTCGCCCAACAGGAAGAACGCGGTGTAATCGGAGATACGGACGGCTTGCTGCATGTTGTGGGTGACGATGACGATGGTATAGTCTTTCTTGAGAGACGCGGCCAGTTCCTCGATTTTTAAGGTGGAAATGGGGTCGAGGGCGGAGGTCGGCTCGTCCATCAGAAGTACCTTCGGCTCCACCGCCAAGGCTCTCGCGATGCAAAGCCGCTGCTGCTGGCCGCCGGAAAGACCCAGAGCATTCTTTTTCAGCCGGTCTTTTACCTCGTCCCAGATGGCGGCGTCCCGGAGGGAGCGCTCCACGATCTCGTCCAGCTTGGCCTTGCTGTGAATGCCATGGGTGCGGGGGCCGTAGGCGATGTTGTCGTAAATGCTCATGGGGAAGGGGTTGGGCTTCTGGAACACCATGCCCACTTCCTTGCGCAGGTTGTTGACCTCTGCCTGAAAAATGTCCTTGCCCTCGTAGCGCACGTCTCCCGTGATTTTTACGCCGGGAATCAGATCATTCATACGGTTCAGGGTTTTTAAGAATGTGGATTTGCCGCAGCCGGAGGGGCCGATGAGGGCGGTGATGCTGTGCTCCGGGACGGCGATGTTAATGGATTTCAGTGCCTGGGTATCCCCGTACCAGAGGCACAGATTTTTCGCGGTAATAATGTCAGCCAATTCGATTCTTCCTCCCATAATACTTACTTACCAGAGACGCGGACAGGTTCATGAGAAATGCCAGCACCATCAGAATGGCGGCAATGGCAAAGGCGACTCCGAATTCTCCCTGCTCCTTGGCGTAGACGTACAGGGCAACCGTCAATGTCGCGCCCGCGCTGTTTCTCGCAGCCCAGAAGCCGCCCAACACATGGGCAAATCCGGCGGTGAACAGCAGCGCGGCAGACTCACCCAGAATGCGGCCGATGGAAAGGATGCAGCCGGTGACGATTCCGTCCACGCAGTTGGGAAGCACCACCGTGCGGATGACCCGCCACTTTCCCGCGCCCAGACCGAACGCGCCCTCCCGGTAGCTCTGGGGCACGGTTTTCAGGCTTTCCTGGGTGTTGCGCATGATGGTGGGCAGGTTCATGATGACGAGGGTCAGCGCGCCTGCCAGCAGGGAAGTGCCCATATTGTTGGAAAACAGCAGCATACCCACAAGACCGTAGATGATGGAGGGAATACCGGAGAGGGTCTCGGCGGCGTATTCAATGACCGCGACGACCTTTTTATTGTGGGCGTACTCCGTCAGGTAGATCGCCGCGCCCACGCCAAGGGGAAGCACCAGAATCAGTGTAAATGATGATGTACAGGGTATTGAGGATGTCCGGCAGAATGCCGATGCGGTCGGCAAGGTAGCTGGGCTTGGTGCTGAGCAGCTCCCATGTGATGTTGGGAATGCCCTTCGCCAGAACGTAGACCATGAGAAACAGGGTCAGTCCGGCGGTCAGCGCGGTGGCAAGATACATCCCGCCCCGAACCGTCCAGAGAAACAGCTTTCGTTTTTTGGAAATCATTTCGATTTGTCTCCCTTCAGGAAGAAATTCAGAGCGGCGTTGATGAGCATGAGGAACAGGAACAGCACCAGCGCGATGGAGAACAGCGCCTGTTTTTGCAGGCCGCTGGAATAGGACATTTCGCTTGCCACGGCGGTGGTGAGGAAGCGGACGCTCTGAAACAGGGAAGTGGGCATATTGGGGACGTTGCCTGCCACCATCATGACGGCCATGGCCTCGCCGATGGCTCTGCCCACGCCCAGCACTACGGCGGCGGCAATGCCGCTTTTGGCGGCGGGGACGGAGACACGGAAATAGGTTTCCTCCGGCGTCGCGCCCAGCGCCAGAGAGGCGTCCTCGTATTCCCTCGGCACCGCTTCCAGCGCGGTGACGGACATCTTGATGATGGAGGGCAGGATCATCACGGCCAGGACGATGATGGCGGCGAACAGGCTGGAGCCGTCGGGAACGTGAAAGAGCTTCCGCAGTCCCGGCACCAGCACCATCATGCCGACGAGACCGTAAACCACGGAGGGGATGCCCGCCAGCATGGAGACTGCCTGCTCCATAAAGCGTTTGACGGGCTTTGGCGCCATTTTCGCCAGATACACCGCCGTCAGGAATCCGATGGGTACGCCGATGATGACAGCCCCGGCGGTTCCGTAGACGCTGGTGAGAATGAAGGGGAGAATGCCGTATTCCGGCTGCGCCGCCGTGGACGCCCATTTCTTGCCGAACAGGAACTGTAACAGGCCGATCTGACGAATGGCGGGAATTCCGGAAATAATTAAGTATATGGTGATCAGAAGCACGCAGCCCACGGTGATCAGTCCGAGAATCAGGAAAATACCGTGGACGACGGCCTCAAAAATGTTTGATTTATGTTTCATGTTATCAGCCTTTCGAGAAGGTTTACCATCTTACCGAATTGAGAAAACGGCAGTTGGCTCCCCCGGGCGGGGGAGCCTTTTTGCGTTTGCTTAGCCGTTGGCGGGAACCACACCGGAAGCGGTGATGATGTCATTGGCCTGACCCTTGGTGGCGTAGTCGAAGAACGCCTGAGCAACGGGGCTGAGCGCAACGCCTTCCTTGGTGACCAGCACGAAGGGACGCTGGATGAGGTAGGTGCCGTCCTTGACGGTCTCCTCGCTGGGGGTCACGCCCGCGACCTTCAGAGCTTTGACGGAATCCTTGACGGAGGCGAGAGAGGCGTAGCCGATGGCGTCGGGGTTCTGGGCGACCGCGGTGATGACATCGCCGGTGGAGGTCAGCTCCTGACGGTACTTGCACTTGTCAACGGTCTCGGTCAGTTCCTCGAAGCCGCTGCGGGTGCCGGAGCCGGCTTCACGGCCGACCAGAACGATCTCAGCGTCAGCGCCGCCGACCTCGGACCAGTTGGTGATCTCGCCGGTGTAGATCTTGGCGATGGTCTCGATGTCCAGATCTTCCACGGTGTTGGCGGGGTTGACGATCATGGCAATGCCGTCGTAGGCAAGGACGGTGCCGACCAGACCGGACGCAACCTCGGAATCCTTCAGCGCACGGGAGGACAGGCCGATGTCGCAGCGGCCTTCGGACACGGCGGTGATGCCGGAGCCGGAGCCGGTGGGGTTATAGGTGAAGTTTACGCCGGAGTTCGCTTCCATGAAGGCTTCGCCCAGAGCGCCGATGACCTTCTCCATAGAGGTGGAGCCGTCGGTGGCGACGGTGCCGGAGAGCGCGGCGGGGGCTTCGGTCTGAGGAGCGGCGGTCGTCTGTGCCGGGGTCTCGGCAGGAGCGGCGGTGGGGGCGGGCTTGCTCTGAGAGCAGCCGGCCATGGCGACAACAAGCATGGCAATCAGTGCAATGGAAATGACTTTTTTCATAATCTTACTTCTCCTTGTAGGCTTTATTTTTGATGTACTCGGGATTTATCCTACGATTCGCATTTTACTAGTTTAATGTAAATTCCAAAATCTTCGCTATGTAAAATCAAAATCAAAAAGCAAAGCGAATTGTAAAAAATGAAAAGTCCTTGACAGAGACGCACGATTCTTCTAAAATAGGAGTGAAGGGTGATACCGCCCTCCATTGGATAGACAATACTTTCGCGGAAAAGGAGACGCTATGTATCGTATTTTGGATTTGAATCCCCAGCTTGAGCCTTTCGCCGGGGATATTGATTTGCGGATGCACCTGTACCGGTCGGCAAAAAAACGTATTCTGTCCGAGGGGCAGAGCCTGAATGATTTTGCCAACGCTCACATGTACTTTGGCTTCCATCACGTGGATGGCGGCTGGTACTACCGGGAGTGGGCGCCCAGCGCCTACCAGCTGTATCTGGAGGGCGAATTCAACGGCTGGAACCAGACCTCCCACCCGCTGACCAATCTGGGCAACGGCAACTGGGAGCTGTATCTCCCCGGCGACGACGCCCTGTGGGACGGCTGCAAGGTCAAAACCGTGGTGGACGCCAACCTGACCCGCACGGAGCACATCCCCCTGTATGCCCGCCGGGTGGTGCAGAACAAGCAGAACATCACCTTCGAGTGCGAGGTGGTGGATGACCGTAAGGCATTCCCGTGGACGGACAAGGGCTTTACCGGTGAGGACGAGCTGTATATCTATGAGGCCCACATTGGCATGGCGCAGGAGGAGGGCAAGGTCGGTTCCTACCGGGAGTTTGCCGACAACATCCTGCCGAGAATCCACAAGGCGGGGTACAATACCCTCCAGCTCATGGCCATTATGGAGCATCCCTATTACGGCTCCTTCGGCTATCAGGTGAGCAGTTTCTTCGCCGCTTCCTCATGGTTCGGAAAGCCGGAAGACCTGAAATATCTGGTGAACAAGGCGCACGCCATGGGCATCCGGGTGCTGCTGGACGTGGTGCATTCCCACGCCGTCAAGAATACCGCCGAGGGCATCAACATGTTCGACGGCACCACATGGCAGTTCTTCCACGACGGCCCCAAGGGCGACCATCCTGCGTGGGGAACAAAGTGCTTTGACTACGGCAAGACCGGCGTTATCCACTTCCTGCTGTCCAACTTGAAATTCTGGATGACGGAGTACCATTTTGACGGCTTCCGCTTTGACGGCGTGACCTCCATGCTGTACCATGACCACGCCCTCGGTACGGACTTCACCTCCGACGGCAAGTATTTCTCCTACAACACCGACACCGAGGCGGTGACGTATTTGCAGCTTGCCAATGAGCTGATCCGTCAGGTGAACCCCAAGGCCATCACCATCGCCGAGGACATGTCCGGTATGCCCGGCATGTGCCTGCCCATTGCGGACGGCGGCATCGGCTTTGACTACCGGCTGGGTATGGGATTGCCGGATATGTGGATCAAGGCGGTGAAGGGGCAGGACGAATTCTGGGACATCAATCAGATGTGGGGCAGTATGTGCCTGCGCCGTCCCGGAGAGAAGACCGTGGCCTATGTGGAGTCCCACGACCAGGCGCTGGTGGGCGACCAGACGATGATCTTCCGCCTGGCCGGGGCGAACATGTACACGGACATGAACAAGGACTGCCACAACCCTGTGATCGACCGCGCCATTGCCCTGCACAAGATGATTCGTCTGTTCACTCTGTCCGGCGGCGGAGAAGCGTACCTCAACTTCATGGGCAACGAGTTCGGCCACCCCGAATGGATCGACTTCCCCCGGGAGGGCAACGGCTGGAGCTTCCATTACTGCCGCCGCCAGTGGAGCCTGAAGGATAACGGAATGCTCAAATACCAGTGGCTGGGCGACTTTGACGAGGATATGGTTCACCTGACCAAGGAGAACCGGATTTTCGACCAGCGGATGGCAGACCTGCTGCTGATGAAAGCGCCGGAGCAGACCCTTGCCTACTACCGCCACGGGCTGGTGTTCGTGTTCAACTTCCACTTCGGTAATTCCCTGAATAACGTTCTTGTCCCGGTTCGCCAGCCGGGCGAGTACACGGTGGTTCTGTCTACCGACGACGAAAAGTACGGCGGCTTTGGAAACGTGGCAAAAAAGACCTACGCTACCAAGCGTTTTGACGGCAGGGACTACATTGAACTGTACATCCCCGCGAGAACCAGCTTCGTGCTGAAGGAAAAGGTGATCCTTCCCGAAACGCCCGCAGCCCCGAAAAAAGCAGCGAAATAACGGAAGACGGCGTGACCGGGTTCGGTCACGCCGTTTTTGTGCGAAAATATGCAGTAAAACAAATTGACGTGTGCAGGAAACTTTGTGCATTTCATAGATTTCTTGACTTTTGAGACGGAAAATGAATTTTCGCCCAATCTGATGTTGCATTTTTGGGGCTTCGGACATATAATATACACGTAAAACTTGTCAAAATGCCGAAAGGATGATCGATATGACTCCCTATTCCTGCATGACCCGGGAAGAACTGGAACGTGAATACGGCAGTGTGCTGGCGTCCTACGAAGCCTGCAAGGCGCAGGGGCTGAATCTGAATATGGCCAGGGGCAAGCCCGCGACGGAGCAGCTGGACATGGTCAGCGGCCTTCTGACCGTGCTGCAGACTCCTGAGGACTGCTTCGACGACGGCGTGGACGCCCGGAATTACGGTGAACTGGCGGGTATTCCCAGTGCCCGGAGATATTGGGCGGATGTGCTGGGCTGCAAGGCGGATCAGGTGTTCGTCGGCGGCGCGGCTTCCCTGAATATGATGTTCGACGTGGTGTCCCGTGCCTACACCCACGGCCTGCTCCACAGCCCCAAGCCCTGGTGCCGGGAGGAAAAGGTGAAATTTCTCTGCCCCGCCCCCGGATATGACCGGCATTTCCAGATCGGCGAGTTCTTCGGCGCGGAGCTGATTCCCGTCCCCATGACTCCCGAAGGCCCGGATATGGACGTGGTGGAGGAGCTGGTGAAGGACCCGCAGGTCAAGCTCATATGGACGGTTCCCAAATACTCCAACCCCGACGGAATTATTTACTCCGACGAGACCATCCGCCGCTTTGCCCACCTGAAGCCCGCTGCCCCGGACTTTGCCATCATCTGGGACAACGCCTATGGCGTCCACGAATTCGAGGGCGACTACGTCCCGTTCCCGGACATCCTGTCCCTGTGCGACGAGGCGGGACGGCCGGATATGGTCTACGAATTTGCGTCCACCTCCAAGATTACCTTTGCCGGCGGCGGCATTTCCTGCATGGCTGCCAGCGAGGCCAATATCTGCTATTTCACCGGTATTTTCGGCGTGCAGATGATCTCCTACGACAAGGTCAACCAGCTGCGCCATGTGCGTTTTCTTAAGGACAAGGCGCACACGCTGGAGATCATGAAGCTCCACGCATCCGTCATGGCACCGAAATTTGAGTGCGTCGCAAAATGGCTGAACCGGGAGATCAAGCCTCTGGGCATCGCCCATTGGAACGACCCGAAGGGCGGCTATTTCGTCAGCCTGTTTGCCATGCCCGGCACGGCGAAGCGGGTCTGGACGCTGTGCAAGGAGGCCGGTGTGGTGCTGACCAACGCCGGTGCGACCTACCCCTACCGCAACGACCCGGACGACTCCAACCTCCGCATTGCTCCCAGCCTGCCCCCGGTGGCCGAGCTGGAAAAGGCTATGGAGGTGCTGTGCCTGAGCCTGCGTCTTGCGGCGCTGGAAAAGCTGCTGGCAAAATAAATACACCGCATACGGGACGGCGTGGCTTCGGCCACGCCGCCTTTTCGTATCTAAAATTTTCTTGAGAATTCTCAAGAAATGTGTTAGGTTTTGGATTGGAAATCCTTCTATCAGGGTGAAGGACAAAACACAGGAGGTGCGTTGAATGAACGATGAACAAATCATACAGCTGTTCTTCACCCGAAACGAAGACGCCATCCGGCAGACGGACGACCGGTATGGCGCGAAGCTCACAAGGCTGTCGGAGAATATCGTAGGGAGCAGGGAGGACGCGCAGGAGTGTGTCAATGACACCTACTTCAAGGCGTGGGACACCATTCCGCCCACGAAACCGGTTCATTTTTTTGCCTATCTCGCAAAAATCTGCCGCCACTTCGCCTTTGACCGGCTGGACTGGAACAACGCGGCAAAGCGCAAGGCCGAGGTCGTCACGCTGACGCAGGAGATGGAAGCGTGCATTCCCGGCCAATGGCAGGAAACGGACGTGAGAAGCGCCGAGATCAGCCGATTGGTGAGCAGCTTTTTATGGAAGCAGACGGCGGACAACCGGATGATTTTTGTCCGGCGGTACTGGTTCGGCGACAGCGTCAGCGAAATTGCTCTGCGCTACGAGATCAGCCAGAGCGCCGTGCTGATGCGGCTGTCCCGGATGCGGGAAAAGTTGGCGGTTTACTTAAAAAAGGAGGGTTTTCAGGTATGACAGGCAAGGATATGTTGCAGGGCATTCAGAATCTGGATGCGGAGCTGATCGAGGAATCGGAATTCGGAACATTCGGAAGGGGAAAAGCAAGGGGCTTCGGCAAAAAGAAGCTGCTGCTCATTCTGGCGGCGGCGCTGATTATGGCAACCATGACGGCGGCAGCGGCCATCACCCGCTGGACGGCGACCATGCAGTACGGAGACAACGGCGGCACAACGCAGCAGATCTCCGAGCAGGTCAAGAAGCAGGCAGAGCAAAGCGGCCTGTCCGCGACGCCCACCGAGACAAAGGACGGAAAGAAGAAAGCCGTTTCCGCGACGGACAACGGCATCACCGTCACCCTCGCCCAGACGCTGATGGATCAGTACGGCGGCAGAGCCATTTTCCGCATTGAGGGTTTACAGCTGGAAGAAGGGCAGGCACCTTGGGCATGGTGGGACTACCGGGTGGACGGAGAAGTGATGCCCATGAGCTGGGGCGCTCATTTTTTTGACGGCGTGCTTTGGGATGCCGACCACAATCCCACATATGCAAAGAATGGTCAGCCGGTTCCCCGGGTGGGAGAAGACCAACAGCTGCTTCTGGACTATCAGCTGGCCGACGGGAGCATTGAATTCAGCATCGATTTTGCATTCTCTCCGGATGAGAGCATGTTCGGAAAGGAAATGGCCGTGACCTTCACCGGCTTCGGCATTCAGGGCGAGAAGTTTGAAGACGAGGATATCATGACCACCCCCGGCAATTGGGTGCTGCGCTGGACGCTGGAAGGCACCACGGAGGCGCCGAAAAAGTGGACGCCCAACGCCAAGGTCGGAGATTTGTGGGACGTGACACTGGTAGAGGCGGAAATCGGCCAGTACAGCATGAAGTTCGCCTTCCGGCTGGGGGACGAATATACGGACGACATCGATTTCACGGAGAAAACGGGCTGGACGCCGACCCCGGTGAGCATCCGTCTGAAGGACGGCACCGACATTCGGCCTTACGGCAACGGCGGCGGTTCCTGGGATGCCGACACCTACACATACACGTGCATTAAGCACACCCTCAACATGGTTCTCGACCCGGAACAGATCGCAGGCGTGAGCTTCTATAACGGCAGCGAACTGAACGATCAGGGCAAACGGGTGAGTAAGCCGTATTACTACATTCCTTTTGAATAAGCAAAAGGCAGGACACCAATCGGTGTCCTGCCTTAAACTTATACTGCGGCGGCTTCTTCCTCAGCCAGACGCTTTTTCGCGGTGGAGAGCATCAGCTTGATGCGGTTGAGCTGATTGACCTCCGACGCACCGGGGTCGTAGTCCACGGCTACGATGTTGGACTGGGGATAGGCTTTTTTCAGCGCCTTGATGACGCCCTTGCCCACAACGTGGTTGGGCAGGCACGCGAAGGGCTGAATGCACACGATGTTGGGCGTGCCGGAGAGAACCAGCTCCGCCATTTCTCCCGTGAGGAACCACCCCTCGCCGTACTGGTTGCCGATGGAGAGGAAGGGCTTGGCCAGCTCTGCTACCTGCTCAATGGGCATGGGCGGCTCAAAGCGGCGGCTCTTTTCCAGCGCGTCCAGGGCGGGCTTGCGTATCAGCCGAATTGCGTCCACGCCGAGCTTCGCCGTGGCGGCGCTTGTCCAGCCCGCGCCTAAGAATTCATGCTTGTAATCGCCATTGTACACGCAGTAGTTCAGAAAGTCCATCAGGTCAGGCACCACGGCCTCCGCCCCCTCGGCTTCCAGAAGATCGACCAGATGGTTATTGGCAAGGGGCATATACTTGACCAGAATCTCGCCCACCACGCCGACTCTGGGCTTGCGCAGAGTTTCGTCAATGGGAAGTGCGTCAAAGGCTTCCACAATGCCGCTGCAAACGGCCTTATACGACCATTTGCTCTTGCTGTTTACAAGCGAATCAATGGCGATTTCCAGCCATTTCCGGTGCAAAGCGTTGGCGGAACCCTTCTCTTTCTCGTAGGGACGCACCCGGTACAGGCAGCGCATGAACAGGTCGCCGTAGACCACGCCCCGCAGTGCGGTGAACAGAAGGCCGGGGGAGAGTTTGAAGCCCTCGTTGGTCTCCATGCCGTTGGCGTTCAGGGAGATGACCGGGATATGCCCCAGTCCCGCCTTGTCCAGCGCCCGGCGGATGAAGCCCACGTAGTTGCTCGCCCGGCAGCAGCCGCCGGTCTGGGTCATCATCACGGCCAGCTTGTCCGTGTCGTATTTCCCGGAAAGCACCGCGTCCATGATCTGCCCCACCACGGTGATGGAGGGGAAGCAGGCGTCGTTATTCACGAATTTCAGACCCATGTCGATAGCGGCGCGGTTGTCATTGGCAAGCACTTCGATGTGATAGCCGTACTTTTTGAAAATCGGTTCCAGCAGGTCAAAGTGAATGGGGCTCATCTGGGGGGCGAGGATGGTGTAGCCGGATTGGTACATTTCCTTGGTGAACTCCGACCGGTGGTAAGCGGCGGGCTTGGGCTGGGGGCGGATGCCCCGCGCCTGACGCTGGTTCATGGCGGCCAGCAGACTGCGGATGCGGATACGGGCAGCGCCCAGATTGTTCACCTCGTCGATTTTCAGGACGGTGTAGAGCTTGTTGCTCCCTTCCAGAATTTCGCACACCTGATCGGTGGTGACAGCGTCCAGACCGCAGCCGAAGGAATTCAGCTGGATCAGCTCCAAGTCCTCCCGGTTCCGCACGAACTCTGCCGCGCTGTACAGCCGGGAATGGTAAACCCACTGGTCGTTGACCCGGAGGGGGCGCTCGGGGGTGAAATCGATGGGCAGGCTGTCCTCGGTGAGGACGGCAAGGTCATAAGAGGCAATCATTTCTGGGATACCGTGGTTAATTTCAGGGTCGATGTGGTAGGGTCTGCCAGCCAGAACAATGCCCCGTGCGTGATTATCCGCCATCCATTGCAGCGCCTTTTGCCCCTCTGCACGAACGTCGGCCTTGGCGCGCTGCTGTTCTTCCCATGCCTTGTGGACGGCAGCGCGGACTTCCTTCCCGTCGATGCCCCATTCTTCCTTACACAGAGCGGCCAGCCGGTCGGCGGCGATTTTCTCGCTGGTAAAGGCGAGGAAGGGGCGGATGTAGCGGACTTCGCCGTCTGCGACGGCTTCCACGTTGTTTTTCAGATTCTCCGGGTAGGAGACCACGATGGGGCAGTTGTAATGATTCTGCGCGCCGGGGGTTTCCTGATGCTCATAGAATACGCAGGGATGGAAAATGGTCTTGACGCCTTCATTGATAAGCCATTGCACATGGCCGTGGGAGAGTTTGGCGGGGTAGCACTCGGATTCCGAGGGGATGGACTCCATGCCCAGCTCGTAAATTTTTCGGTTGGACATGGGGGAGAGAACCACCCGAAAGCCCAGTTCCCGGAAGAATGTTGCCCAGAAGGGGTAATTTTCGTACATATTCAGCACTCTGGGAATGCCGATGACGCCCCGGGTGGGATTTTCCAGCGGGGGATAGTCGAACATCCGCTTCAGCTTATAGGCCGTCACGTTAGGGCCTTTCCGCCCGGTGCCGGTGCCGCCTAAGCCCTTTTCGCAGCGGTTGCCGGTGACATGGCGGCGTCCGCCGGGGAATTTGTTGATGGTCAGCATACACCGGTTGGAGCAGCCGCCGCAGCGAGTGGTGGAGGTGGTGTAGGTCAGACTCAGAATGTCGTTCAGGGGAAGGGTAGTGCTTTCCTGACCGTGATAGCGTTCCCGCGCCACCAGCGCCGCGCCAAAGGCACCCATGATGCCGGAAATATCGGGGCAGGTGGCCTCCACGCCGGCAATCTTCTCAAAGGCGCGAAGCACCGCCTGATTGTAGAACGTGCCGCCCTGCACCACGATGTGTCTGCCAAGGTCGGCGGGGTCTGCCAGCTTGATGACCTTGTAAAGGGCATTCTTGATGACGGAGTAGGCAAGTCCCGCAGAAATATCCTGCACCGTGGCGCCCTCTTTCTGGGCCTGCTTGACGTTGGAATTCATGAACACGGTGCAGCGGGTGCCGAGATCAATGGGATTTTTGGCGAACAGTGCCTCTTTGGCAAACCCTTCTGCGCTGTAGCCCAGGGAATTGGCGAAGTTTTCGATGAAGGAGCCGCACCCGGAGGAGCAGGCTTCGTTCAGCAGAATAGTGTCCACGCTGCCGTTTTTCAGCTTGACACACTTCATATCCTGCCCGCCGATGTCCAGCACGCAGTCCACCTCCGGGTCAAAAAACGCGGCGGCGGTGCAGTGGGCGATGGTCTCCACCTCGCCCTCGTCTAAGCAGAAAGCGGATTTCAGGAGGGATTCTCCGTAGCCTGTGGAGCAGGAGCGGGCGATGTGCGCGCCCTCGGGCAGCTCGTCCCGGAGACGCGCCATGGCATCCATGGCGGTGCGGATGGGGTTGCCCTGATTGTTGGCGTAATAGGAAAAGAGAAGCTGGCCGTCGCTGCCGATGAGCGCCACCTTCGTGGTGGTGGAACCGGCGTCAATGCCGAGGAAACAGTCACCCCGATACCCGGACAGGCTCTCCCGGCGGACGACGGCTTTGCTGTGGCGGGCGCAGAAGGCCTGATGGTCTTCCCGCGTGGCGAACAGGGGGTCGAGACGCTTTAATTCAAAGGCCATTTCCACGCCCTTGTCCAGCCGGTCGATCAGACCGTCCATGCTGACGGCTTCGGCGTCGCCGGATTCCAGCGCCGCGCCCATGGCGGCGAAAAGATGGGAGTTTTCCGGGTCAACGGTGGTTTCGGGGGTGAGCTTCAGGGTGCGGATAAAGGCTTTTTTCAGCTCCGGCAGGAAATGCAGGGGGCCGCCCAGAAATGCCACACACCCCCGGATGGGCTTGCCGCAGGCAAGGCCGGAGATGGTCTGATTGACCACGGCCTGAAAAATGGAAGCGGCTAAGTCGGCGGTGGTCGCGCCCTCGTTGATGAGAGGCTGAATGTCGGTTTTCGCAAACACGCCGCAGCGGGCGGCGATGGGATAAATTTCCTGATAATGCTCTGCCTGCGCGTTCAGTCCGGCGGCATCGGTCTGGAGCAGGGACGCCATCTGGTCGATGAATGAGCCGGTGCCGCCGGCGCAGACGCCGTTCATCCGCTCCTCCAAACCGCCCCGGAAATAAATAATCTTGGCGTCCTCGCCGCCCAGCTCAATGGCCACGTCGGTCTGGGGCGCGACGGCCTGCAATGCGGAGGCGACAGCCACCACCTCCTGCACGAAGCCGATGCCCATGGCCTTGCCGAGATTGATGGAGCCGGAGCCGGTAATCTTCACCTGCAAAAGGCAGGAGCCGACCTGTTCCCGGGCTTCGGCAAGGAGCTGCCGCAGCGTCTGCTGGGTGTGGGCACAGTGGCGGCGGTACTGTCCGAACAGGATTTTCCCGTTTTCGTCCAGCAGAACGAGCTTGACGGTGGTTGAGCCGATATCAATACCGGCGCGGTATGTATTCATAGCACACTTCTCCATCTTCTGTTTTTTGTAACAATTCTACAAAACGATATTTGATATTATAGCAAATATGTTGTAAACAAAGTGTTAATTGTGAAAAATTTTAACCGCTTCTTTGCAAAAAGAAAGGGTCGGCCACCAGATCCTGGTGACCGACCTTAACGTCAGGTAGTTTCGTTTACAGCGGGCGCTTCCGGCTTCGCGGCTTTCTCCTTTTTGCGGTGACGGTGAATCAGAAGGATGACCACCAGCAGCACAACCAATGCCGCACCGCCAGCACCGGTGATCGGCAGCCATGAGATCGACTTTTTCATTGACCCGATCAGGCAGAAGCTTTGATCGCCGTCCTCGATGGCGAAGACCAGATAGCTGCCATCCTGCGTGTGGGAAACCTCCCGCCAGCTTCCGTCAGCACCCTGTACCATGACGCGGACGTTTTTCTGCTGGGTCTCCGGCAGGTAGCGCAGCGTATCGGCGGTGCCGGCGGGGAGGGTAAAGGCGTAGCCCTCAAGGAACTTGTCATGTGCGCCCGGAGCGGGGCCTTTTTCCATCTTGGTCAGCTGGATGGGCGTATCGCCGGAGAAGTGGCCCTGTGCCAGCAGCGTGGGCAGTTTGCTTTCGCCAAGGGCTTCGCTCTGCACCGTTTCCAGCTCTGCGGTGTACACTGCCGGGAACGAAACATCGAAGCGGATGTCGGACAGATCGGCGTCCGCGAGACCGTCCCAGCGACCGACATAACCGGCCTTTTCGGGCAGTTTGGGAATGCTGTCCGGCGACAGCGCCTCACCGGGGGTGAGGGTGACGGTGTGCATCATACCGTCGTCATAGACGAAGCGGACGGAGATGACCTTGAAGATCGGATCAAGACCTTCCAGCGCGACAAAATCGTCATGGGAAAGGGGCTGGGCGGTGTCAGCATAGCTCACGCCGTCGACGGCGCCGATGTCGGAGCCGACGGTAAAGTAGTAGTTCCCAGTGACAGTTTCTTCGTCCGTTTCCCCGCTGTCGTCGTCGGATTCCGACTTGAGGAATCCGGAACGTTCGCCCCGCATACCCAGAACCGCGCCGGTTTTCTCGGAGCCGGTGAGCTGCACCATGCTGCGGCAGTCGGTGACAGTGAGACCCTCGCCCGCAATGCCGCCCACATAGGCGTTTCCGGTAATGCCGGATTTGGCGCTGCACTGGCGGACATAGCCGCTGCTCTTGCCCACGACGCCGCCTACATAGTCGGCGTCCTCCGCATCAATGCTGCCGGTGCTGAGACAGTCCTTCGTAAGTCCCAGCGCCATCCAGCCAACAATGCCGCCCACGTTCTGGCGCTTCGCCGTAACGCGTCCGCTGTTTTCACAGCCGAGGATCACGGCGCGCAGCTGGGTGTCGAAGTTCATGGAGTTGTCCCCGCCGATTTGCAGATCGTTCTCCGGATCGAGGCGGTTTTCATAGGCAATGGCACCCACGACGCCGCCTGCGTTCAGGTCGCCCAGAACCGCACCGGAATTGGTGCATTTTTCCACCTTGCCGGAGAGAATTTCTGCGGTGTCCCGGTCGGAAATGTCCTCGATGGTGCCGCCCAGATTCTGGGAGGCGTTGCCAACGGTGGCGCTCATGGCGCTGATTTGCCCGGCAATGGAGCGCATGATGCGGCTGAGGGAATCCGCCGTGTCGTTGACGGAATCCATGATGGCGTACAGAGAGGAACCGGCGGCGGCAAGGCTGCTGTTGGCGTTGTTGATGGCCGCGTCGATGGTGTCCCGGTCGGGGGGATAGGGGTCATCCCCGTTGGGCAGCAGGGTATCCAGAGCGTCCTTGGCATCCACGAGGGAATTGTAGAGGTCGTCCACCTGAACGCCCATGTCCGAATTGCCGTCCTGAATGGTGGAAAACGCCTGCCCCGTGAGATTGCTTACGGTGCCAAGCTGGGACTGGAGAATCTGCATTGTGTCCTCGGTGTACTCGATGAAGGTGGTCGGCTCCATCTGGCCGACGATGCCGCCCACTTCCTTGCGGCCGTAGACCTGAGCAAAGTTTTCGCATTTGTAGAGATACCCGGTCTGGGTTCCGGCAATGCCGCCGACGTTGTAGCCCATGTGCTGATAGCCCACGTTGCCACGGTTTTTGCTCTGGCGGATGACGCCGCTGCTGGTACCGGCGATACCGCCGATGTCCGTTACGGTGCTGACGGATTCGCTTCCGGTGATGGTCTCCAGGGAAATGTCGGAGAGCTTAATCTGGTTTTCCTCGGCGGTGGTGTTGACTCCGGAGCGGTTGTTGCAGCTGCGGACAACGCCAAGGTTATTTCCCACGACGCCGCCGACCCGGTGGTCGCCGGTGATGACGCCTTTGGAGTGGCAGCCGTCGATGATACCGGTGATGGCGTTGATGCCGGCGATGCCGCCCACGTCATCCGAGCCGGAAACCGTGCCGTCAAAGAAGCAGTTCTGGATTTTACCGGCATTGTGTCCGGCAATGCCGCCTACGGCGCTGCGGCTCCCGTCGGGGATGATTTCTCCCGAGACCGTGAGGTTCTGAATGAGCGCGGAAGCGTCAACATAGCGGAAAAGTCCCATATTAGAGCCGTCCTGCGTGATGCTGAGGCCGGAGACAGTGTGGCCGTTGCCGTCAAAATTGCCGCAGAAAATGGGAATCCCTGCAAAATCTACGCCGGTGAGGTCGATATCCGTCAGCAGAACCACACTCAGGTTCCGGCTGTAGCTGTCCAGACGGCAGTTTTCCGCAAAGTCCAGAAACTGCTTCTGACGCAGAATGCGCAAGGTCGTTCCTTCTTCGGCGGCCGCTGCCTCATCGGTGTCCTTGGCTTCCTCGGCCAGCGCCGTTACCGGCAGGCTGAGAACGAGAAGCAGACACAGCAGAAGCGCGGAAATTCGTTTTATCAGGTTACGCATTGTCTTCTCCTCCTTCCGCTTCGTCCAGCTTTTTGACCTGAGTACTGGTGGAGACGATGGCGTGCATATCGCCGCGGATCGTTCCGGTGAATTCACCGTCCAGAACGCCGCTGACCTGACCCCGCAGATGCCCACTGACATACATGGTGCCGCTGGCAGTTCTGGTGGGAAGCTCAATGCCCTTCATCTTGAAGGAGGTGCGATTGATGATGGAGTCGCTGAGCACGAGCGTGGCAGGCAGAACACCCAGAACGATGACAATGGAGATGATCGTACCGCGGCCCAGACAGGTGCCAAGAATGGAGATAACGGGGTTGGTGGAAATGTTGCCGATCAGCAGAGCGGCGGCGGACAGAATGGTGCCGGAGGTGAAGATGGTGGGGAAGGAGGCGTTCAGCGCTTCCACGATGGCTTCCTTATGGGTCATCGTGGCCTTCAGCTCCTGATAGTGGCTGGAAATGACGATGGCGTAGTCGATGTTCGCGCCCATCTGAATGGATTGGACGATAAGGTATCCCAGGAAATACAGCGGCTGATTGGCCAGAGTGGGGAAGGAGAAGTTAATCCAGACACTTCCCAGAATACAGGCGATGAGCAGAATAGGCAGTCCCGCCGACTGGAAGGTGAACAGCAGTACCAGAATGACGAACAGGGAGGACAGAATGGAGATTACCAGATTGTCCTTGACAAAGGAGGACGACAGATCGCGGGAGCTGGTGGAGTTGCCGACTACGTAGTAATCGCCGTCGTAGTATTTCCCCACAATGTTCCGCATCTCGGTCAGGAATGCAAAGGTCTCGTCGCTTTCCTCCGGCAGATTCAGGTAAACCACCATCCGGCTGTAGCGGTCGCTTTTCAGCTGCTTCTGAGCCATATCCAGCTGGGAGAAAATATCGTTCAGAGACGCTTCATCCGTGTCGTCCAGAGAAATATTATGGGAGTCCAGCTGGTCTTTCAGGAAGATCAGCATATCGAACAAAGGAACCTTGTATTTGTCCAGCCCCTGCACAAATTCTCCGTATTGGTTATTCTCCACGGCGTAGGCGGAATAGAGAAGCTGCATGACCTCATAATCCATGCCCACCAGCTCGGAAAGCTCTCTGGGGTTCAGGCTGTCCGTCAGGGTGTAGCCGTCCATGGCCTCGATGTTGGCAAGGCCCATGGTGCTCTTGACCTCCGGGCAGGCGTCCAGTTCCTTAAGAATTTTCGCTTCCGCGTCGTAGTTTCCGCTGGGAACCACCAGCGCGACCATGTTGTTTGTGCCGAAGGTGTTCTGGATCTTGAAGTAGGCCGTCTGGCGCTCGTTCATGTTCGCGGTCTCAATGTTGTTATAGCTGTAAACAAAGGGGCAGCGGTTGGACAGGATGAATGCCCCGACCAGAAGAATGGCAAACAGCGGCGGCACAACGCGCCGGGTCTTCACCGCAAACTTGCCGATAGGCGTGATGTTTGGCAGTAGTTTTTTGTGGCGGGTGCGGTCCATCAGCGGGCTGAACAGCATCAGAAGTCCCGGCATCAGGGTAAACACGGACAGCAGGCTGAACAGAATGGCCTTGACCAGAACCAGCGCCATGTCCAGACCGATTTTGAATTCCATGAAGCCCAGCGCCGCAAGGCCGGACACCGTGGTCAGGGAAGAGGCGCTGATCTCCGGGATGGCCTTGCTCAGGGCGGTGATGCAGGCGTCCCGGGCGGTGCGGGTCTCCCGCTCGTCGGTGAAGCGGTGGCATAGGATGATGGCATAGTCAATGGCCAGCGCCAGCTGCAATACCACAGCCACGGAGTTGGAGATGAAGCTGATGGTGCCCAACTGGAAGTTGGTGCCCATGTTCAGAATGGCCGCCACGCCGAAGGTAATCATCAGCACGGGAACCTCGGCGTAGGAGCGGGAGGTCAGGGTAAGCACGACGATGATGATGACCACCGCTATGATCAGAATAACGGACATTTCCCCCTGCAGGGTGGCGTTTTCGTCGTAGCCCACGTCGGAGTACACGCAGTAGTCGTAGCCGTCCATCAGCGCTTCCACATCCGATAGCGCCCGCTCGCTGATCTCGTCGGAGACAATGCCGTCGAAGCTGATATCGAACAGCGCCGAGGCATTGGTGTAGTGGTCGGGGGTGTCGTCGAAGGTGACCATGCTGACCCCTTCCACATCCGCGATCTGCTGGGACAGTTCGTCCGCCGTCTCGTAGGTGACGTTGGATACCATGATCTGGGCGGTGGCGAAGGTGGTGAAGTTGTCGTTCATCGCCACGATGCCCTGACGGGTCTCCGTGTCCTCGGGCAGATAGGTGGTGACATCGTTTTCCACATTTACCCAGCCGGAGGAAAAAGCGCAGAAAATAACGGCAAATATGTACAAAAGGAAGAACAAAGTCTTCTTATCCACAATAAATGTGGCGAGCTTTGTCATGAAATTACTGTCCGGCGGGTTCTTTTCAGACATAATATCCTCCTCACATACGCCTCCGGGTAAAAATCTGTCTCCAAAGGCAAAACAATACGAATATTGACTTTTCTGATGGCAACCATTATAATCAAAATACGGGAAAAGTGCAAGCAATAAAATGGATAAGATATGCCAAATCGGACATTGCACATTCTCGTTTTTTCAGCGTGTTTACAGTCTCGTAAAGAATTATTTCGTTAGTGTTTAGAAAAAATGAACAAACTGGAAACAAGATAGAAAGAGGAGAATCCTTATGAGGCTTAGTCTGGTACTTGCGTTTTTGTTCTTTATCGGCTCGTGCTTCGGATGGGTGCTGGAGCTGCTGTACCGCAACCTGACCCACCGCCACAAAAAGTGGATCAACCCCGGCTTTTGCACCGGCCCGTATCTGCCGATTTACGGCTTCGGCCTGTGTACGCTGTTCCTGCTGGCGTCGCTGGAGGATCTGCACCTGATCGCAGACCCCGTCTGGAACCGGGTGGCGCTGTTTCTTGCCATGGCTGTCGCCATGACGCTGATCGAGTACATCGCGGGTCTTGCCTGCCTGAAATATCTGAAAGTCCGACTGTGGGACTATTCAAACCTTTGGGGCAATATTCAGGGGATCATCTGCCCGCTGTTCTCCTTCTTCTGGGCGGCGCTTGGCGCGGCGTACTATTTTCTGGTGCATCCCTATATCCTGAATGCGCTGGCGTGGTTGTCCAACAATCTGGCGTTTTCCTTCTTCATTGGTATGTTCTTCGGCGTGTTCATCATCGACGTGGTGCATTCCAGCCAGATCATTGTCAAGCTGAAGAAGTTCGCCGAGGAAAACAAGGTCGTCGTGAAATACGAGAGCATCAAGGACCACATCCGGGATTTCAACCAGAATGCCGCTGCCAAGTATCACTTTTTTTCCCCCTTCCGTTCGGACAGCCCTCTGGCCGAGCATTTGAAGGAAATGTATCTCAAGCTGGAAAAGCAGAGAGACAGCCGCAAGTGATTTTTCATAAGCCGCCGCGATTTTTGCGGCGGCTTTTTGCCGGATTTTGGGCAAATGGAACAAAGATACCGGAAGAAAACAGGATTTCTTCTGCCTTGTAAAGTGTTTCTCTTTGTGCTATCATTACCCCAGAGAACAATGGCGTTCCCCGTGGGGCATTTCTGCCCTGTGCGCGGAAACGCCGTTTATTTTTTGTAGCCCAAAGGAGAAAAAGCTATGGAAAATTTCACCGAACGCACAGCTCCAGCCGGGTTGTACGATTCCCGGTTTGAACACGACAACTGCGGCATCGGCGCGGTCGTGGATATCAAGGGACGCAAGAGCCACCGGACGCTGGATGACGCGCTGCAGATCGTGGAGCATCTGGAACACCGGGCAGGCAAGGACGCCGAGGGAAAAACCGGCGACGGCGTTGGCATTCTGTTACAGGTCAGCCATAAGTTTTTTGTGAAAGCAGCCGCGGCTGCGGGCATCACGCTGGGCGCGGAGCGGGAATACGGCGTCGGCATGTTCTTCTTCCCGCAGGAAGAGCTGCAGCGCAATCAGGCAAAGAAGCTGTTTGAGATCATCTGCAAGAAGGAGGGGCTGCCCTTCCTTGGCTGGCGGCAGGTGCCGGTATGCCCCGAGTATCTGGGGCAGAAGGCACGGGACTGTATGCCCAGCATCTGGCAGGCGTTTGTGGGAAAGCCGCCGAGAATGGTCGCTGGTATCGCCTTTGACCGGCGGCTGTATGTGGTTCGCCGGGTGTTCGAGCAGTCCAGTCAGGAGACCTACGTGTGCAGCCTGTCCAGCCGCACCATCGTGTATAAGGGCATGTTTCTGGTCAAGGAGCTGCGGCAGTTCTACCCGGATTTGCAGGACGAGGACTATGAGACCGCCATCGGCATGGTCCACAGCCGCTTTTCCACCAACACCTCTCCCAGCTGGAACCGGGCGCACCCCAACCGGTTCATTCTCCACAACGGTGAGATCAACACCATCCGTGGAAATGTGGACACCATGCTCGCCCGCGAAGAAACCATCGCCAGCCGCTTTTTGAAGGACGACATGACCAAGGTGCTGCCTATTGTCAATCAGGGCGGTTCCGACTCCGCCATGCTGGACAACACCCTGGAATTCATGGTCATGAACGGCATGGACCTGCCTCTGGCGGTGATGGTCACCATCCCGGAGCCGTGGAGCAACAACCGGAACATGGATCAAAAGAAGAAGGACTTTTACCAGTATTATGCTACCATGCTGGAGCCCTGGGACGGCCCTGCGTCCATTCTGTTCAGCGACGGCGACGTGATGGGCGCAGTCCTTGACCGCAACGGTCTGCGCCCCAGCCGCTATTACATCACCGACGACGGACGGCTGATTCTGTCCAGCGAGGTGGGCGTTCTGGACATCCCTCAGGAGCATGTCATCCGCAAAGACCGCCTGCGCCCCGGCAAGATGCTGCTGGTGGACACGGTGAAGGGCGAGCTGGTGGACGACGAGCACCTGAAAGCGGAGTACGCCAGCCGCCAGCCCTACGGCGAATGGCTGGACCGGAATCTGGTGAACCTCTCCGACCTGACGGTGCCTAACCGGAAGATACCCTCCTACACAAGAGAAGAAATGGTGCGGCTCCAGAAGGCCTTCGGCTACCGCTACGAGGATTTGAAGACCATCATGCTCCCCATGGCGAAAAACGGCGCGGAACCCTCCGGCGCGATGGGCAGCGATACTCCGCTGGCCGTTCTCAGCCACACCCGCCCGCCGCTGTTCGAGTACTTCAAGCAGATGTTTGCCCAGGTCACGAACCCGCCCATCGACGCGCTGCGGGAGAAAGTCGTTACCTCCACCACTGTATACGTGGGCGCACAGGGTAATCTGCTGGAAGAGAACGCGGAAAACTGCAAAGTCTTAAAAATCAACAACCCCATCCTCACGGAAACGGATCTGCTGAAAATCAAGACCATGGACGTTCCCGGCTTCAAGGTGGAGACGGTGTCCATCTGCTACTATAAAAACACCCCGCTGGAAAAGGCCATCGACCGGCTGTTCGTGGACGTTGACCGGGCGTACCGGGACGGCACGAACATCCTGATTCTGTCCGACCGGGACATTGACGAGTATCACGTTGCCATTCCCAGCCTGCTGGCCGTCAGTGCAGTGTCCAAATATCTGGTTCGCACCCGGAAGCGTACCGCCATGGCATTGATTCTGGAAAGCGGCGAACCCCGGCTCGTTCATGACTTTGCTACACTTCTCGGCTTCGGCGCCTGCGCCATCAATCCGTATCTTGCCCAGGAGAGTATCGGCAGTCTGATCAGCGACGGGCTGCTGGAAAAGGATTTTTACGCCGCTGTCAACGATTACAACAAGGCGGTGCTGGCGGGTATCGTGAAGATCGCCTCCAAGATGGGCATTTCCACCATCCAGTCCTATCAGGGCAGCCAGATTTTCGAGGCGGTGGGCATCAGCAAAGAGGTCATTGACAAATACTTCACCAACACCGTCAGCCGGGTGGGCGGCATCACCATCGACGATATCCAGAAGGACATGGAAGACCGCCACCAGCAGGCGTTCGACCCCCTGGGGCTGGACATTTACATGGATTTACCCAGCGTGGGCGCGCACAAATTCCGCAGCGGAAGCGCGGCGGAGCAGCACCTGTACAATCCCCAGACCATCCATCTGTTACAGCAGGCGGTCTGGACGGGGGATTACGGCAAGTTCAAGCAGTACACCGCCGCCGCGGCCAACGAGGGCGGCGACGATATGCACCTGCGCAGCCTGCTGGAATTCAACTACCCCGAAACCGGCGTCCCCATCGAGGAAGTAGAGGACGTAGACTCCATCGTCAAGCGCTTCAAGACCGCCGCCATGAGCTACGGCGCGCTGTCCAAGGAAGCCCATGAATGTCTTGCCATTGCCATGAACCGTCTGGGCGGCAAGTCCAACACCGGCGAGGGCGGCGAGGACGAGGAACGCTACGGCACCGAACGGAATTCCGCCATCAAGCAGGTCGCTTCCGCCCGGTTCGGTGTTACCAGCAAATATCTGGTTTCTGCCAAGGAGATCCAGATCAAGATGGCGCAGGGCGCGAAGCCCGGCGAGGGCGGCCAGCTTCCCGGCGGCAAGGTTTATCCATGGGTGGCAAAGTGCCGCCACTCCACCACCGGCGTGGGACTGATCTCCCCGCCGCCCCATCACGATATTTATTCCATCGAGGATCTGGCGCAGCTGATCTACGACCTGAAATGCGCCAACCGCAGCGCCGCCATCAACGTCAAGCTGGTGAGCGAAGCGGGCGTCGGCACCATTGCCGCCGGCGTAGCCAAGGCCGGCGCGGAGGTCATCCTGATCTCCGGATTTGACGGCGGCACGGGCGCGGCGTCCATCAATTCCTCCATCCACAACGCCGGACTTCCGTGGGAGCTGGGCATCGCTGAGGCGCACCAGTGCCTCATCATGAACGGTCTGCGTTCCCGCGTCCGCATCGAGTCCGACAGCAAGCTCATGAGCGGTCGGGACGTGGCCATCGCCGCCATGCTGGGCGCGGAGGAATTCGGCTTCGGCACCGGCCCGCTGGTAGCCATGGGCTGTGTGATGATGCGGGTGTGCAATCTGGACACCTGCCCCATGGGCATCTGCACCCAGAACCCCGAGCTGAGAAAGAAGTTCATGGGCAAGCCCGAGTACGTGATGAACTTCATGAAGTTCATGGCCCAGGAGCTGCGGGAATATATGGCGAAGCTGGGCGTGCGCACGGTGGACGAACTGGTAGGCCGCACGGACTTGCTGAAAGTTCGTCCCGCCCCCGCCGGTTCCCGCGCCAGCGAAATGGACTTGTCGGGATTGCTGAAAAACCCGCTGGTGGAGAACACCAACGTCCACTTTGACCCCAAGGCAGTTTACGATTTCAAGCTGGAACAGACTCCCGACATGAAGGTGCTGATGAAGAAGTTCAGAAAGAGCTTCGATATGGCAGAACCCAAGCCTATGACCGTTCAGATGGAGGTGGGCAACACCGACCGCACCTTCGGCAGCATTTTTGGCAGCGAGATCACGGCAAAATTCGGCAACACCCTCCCGGACGACACCTTCCGCGTGGTCTGCACCGGCTACGGCGGCCAGAGTTTTGGCGCGTTCATCCCCAAGGGGCTGACGCTGGAGCTGATCGGCGACAGCAACGACTATCTGGGCAAGGGACTTTCCGGCGGCAAAATCATCGTCTACCCGCCGAAAAACGTGACCTATGACCGCAGTGAAAATATCCTCATCGGCAACGTGGCCTTCTACGGTGCCACCGGCGGCAAGGCGTTCATCAACGGCGTGGCCGGAGAACGGTTCTGCGTCCGCAACTCCGGCGCTGTCGCCGTGGTGGAGGGCGTGGGCGACCACGGCTGCGAGTACATGACCGGCGGCACAGTGGTGGTGCTGGGCAAGACCGGCAAGAACTTCGCTGCTGGCATGAGCGGCGGCATTGCCTACGTGCTGGACGAGGATTGGGACTTCTACCAGCGGGTGAACAAGGACATGGTCACGCTGGAAAGCGTGGAGCATAAGTACGATGTGTCCCTGCTGAAAGACCTGATCCGGGAGCATGTGGAGGCCACCGGCTCGCCCCGGGGTAAGGAAATTCTGGAAAACTTCGGCGAATATCTGCCGAAATTCAAGAAGGTTCTGCCCCACGACTATGATAAGATGCTCCGTCTCATCGCCAAGATGGAGGAAAAGGGCGAGGACAGCGAGCAGGCGCAGATCGAGGCGTTTTACGCCATGAAAAACGGGAAATAAGGAGGCGGGAATATGGGAAAACCCACCGGATTTATGGAGATCGATCGGCAGACCAGCCGGGAGATCGCTCCTGAGGAACGTATCAAAAACTTCAATGAATTTCATATTCCGCTGCACTGCGACGAACAGCAGGCGCAGGGTGCGCGGTGCATGGACTGCGGCGTACCCTTCTGCCAGAGCGGCATGATGATCGGCGGCATGGCAAGCGGCTGCCCCTTAAATAACCTCATCCCCGAATGGAACGATCTGGTATATCAGGGGCGGTGGGACTTGGCGGCGAAGCGGCTCATTGCCACCAACCGCTATCCGGAATTCACCAGCCGGGTCTGCCCGGCGCTGTGCGAGGCCGCCTGTACCTGCGGCATGGCGACGGGGTCGCCCGTGGCGGTGAAGGAGAACGAGCGGGCAATCGTGGAGTACGGCTACGAAAGCGGCGCAATCCACGCCGTTCCGCCACCGGCACGCACCGGAAAGCGGGTGGCAGTGGTCGGCACCGGCCCCTCCGGGCTGTCTGTTGCCGACCTGCTGAACAAGCGCGGTCACAAGGTGACCATGTATGAGCGCGCCGACCGGGTGGGGGGTCTGCTGATGTACGGCATTCCCAACATGAAGCTGGAAAAGTGGGTCATTGACCGCCGGGTGAAGATTCTGAAAGACGAGGGCATCGAGTTTATTACCAACGCCGACGTGGGGCGTGACGTCTCCGCAGAGGAACTGAAAGAGAATTATGACGCGGTGGTACTCTGCTGCGGCGCGAAAAAGCCCCGGGACATCGGTGTACCCGGACGGGACGCCGAGGGAATCTACTTTGCCGTGGACTACCTGACCAGCGTGACAAAAAGTCTGCTTGACTCGGATTTTGCCGACGGCAAGGCTGTCACGGCCAAGGGCAAGAAGGTGCTGGTCATCGGCGGCGGCGACACGGGCAATGACTGTGTAGGCACCGCCATCCGTCAGGGCTGCACGGGTATCATGCAGCTGGAAATGATGCCTTGCCCGCCGGAAACCCGCGCTCCCGGCAACGCATGGCCGGAGTGGCCGCGGGTGCTGAAAACCGACTACGGCCAGCAGGAGGCCATTGCCGTGTTCGGCCACGACCCCCGAGAATATCAGACCACCGTCAAGGAGTTCTACAAGAACGAAGCCGGGCAGGTCTGCGGGGCGCTCATTGCCCGTCTGGAAAGCAAGGTGGTGGACGGGCGGCGGATGATGGTTCCCACCGGGGAGGAATTCTCCGTGGAGTGCGATCTGGTGCTTATCGCGGCGGGCTTCCTGGGCTGCGAGAGCTACGTTGCCGAAGCCTTCGGCGTGGATATGACGCCAAGAGGCAATGTGGCGGACGTGAAGTACGCGACAAGCCAGCCCAAGGTATTTGTCTGCGGCGATATGCGCCGGGGACAGAGCCTTGTGGTGTGGGCACTGCGGGAAGGCCGGGACACCGCCGCCGTAGTGGACGAAAGTCTGATGGGCTATACAAACCTGTAATTGGCAAAAAACTCCCCGTTTTCCATCGAAAACGGGGAGTTTTGCTATAGAACTCAGTCAAATACGTACATTCCGAAAAATGCGATCAGACCGTCGCCGCAGGTATATTCCATACCGCACAGGTCTGCCAGCTTCTTGACGAAAATGCAGTATGCGGACATGCAGGAATATTTCAGGTCGGGGAACCGGCATGGCTCGTTATTTTTTCTTGTGCAGGGGGAACACAGGGCGCAGCCGCTGGCGCCAACCAGAAAGCCGTCGCACCCTTCGTCACGGCAACGCTTCATCAGGCGGATCGCGGCGGTGTTGTGGCCGGATTTTCCCTTCTTGATGGCGGGGGCGTCGGTATAGCTTTCCAGCTGCCAGATGCTTTGCAGCACCAGCGCCTTTTTGTGGGCAAGGATTTTCTGCTTCATTTCCTCCGGCGTGCCGCAGTCCGGGGGACAGGAGTAGTTCGCGCCGTACTGCCCGCAAAGGTTTTCCTCGCAGTAAGGCCGGAACGAGGGGTCAAAGACGATGTCGGCGGTATCCACCACTGCGGCGGCGGAAAAGCCTTCCTCGTAGGCATATTGTACCATTTGTTCTGCTGTCATATTGCATCACTCCATTTTCAGGCTCGATGGCACCCAGTATAGCACATTCAGATCAAATCCGCAATATCCTGAACCAAGCGAATTGTTTCCTCCCAGCCGAGACAGGGGTCGGTGATGGACTTGCCGTAAACGCCGTCGCCGATCTTCTGGCAGCCGGGCTCTAAGTAGGATTCCACCATGAAGCCCTTGACCATGGACTTGATTTCTCCGCTGTGGCGGCAGGAGTGGAGCACTTCCTTGCAGATGCGGGGCTGCTCCTGATACTTTTTGCCGGAATTGGCGTGGTTGGCGTCCACGATCAGCGCCATGTTCTGTAATCCCTTGGCGGTGTAGGCGTTGTACAGCCGTTCCAGCTCCTCAAAGTGGTAGTTGGGCATGGACTCGCCGTGCTTGTTCACATAGCCCCGGAGGATGGCGTGGGCAAGGGGATTGCCGGTGGTATCCACCTCCCAGCCCCGGTAGATGAAGGTGTGGGGGTGCTGGGCGGCCATGATGGAATTGAGCATGACGGAAATATCCCCGCTGGTGGGATTTTTCATGCCCACAGGGATGTCAATGCCGCTGGAGGTCAGCCGGTGTTCCTGGTTTTCGACACTCCGCGCGCCCACCGCCACGTAAGAGAGCAGGTCGGAAAGATAGCGGTAATTGTCGGGGTAGAGCATTTCGTCGGCGGTGGGAAGGCCGGTGTTGGCCAGCACATTGGTGTGCAGGCGGCGGATGGCGATGACGCCCTCCAGCATATCGGAGGTTTTCCGGGGGTCGGGCTGGTGCAGAAGCCCCTTATAGCCGTCGCCGGTGGTGCGTGGCTTGTTGGTGTAGACCCGGGGAATCAGAACCAGCTTGTCCGATACCGTTTCCTGCAATTTGGCCAGACGCTCGCAGTATTCCAGCACCGCGTCCTCCCGGTCGGCGGAGCAGGGGCCGATGATCAGCACCATTTTGCTGCTTTTTCCGGTGAAAACGTCGGCAATTTCCTTGTCCCGGCGGGCTTTGACCTGCGCCAGCTCGGCGGTCAGGGGGTACTGCTCCTTGATCTCCTTGGGAATGGGTAGTTTGCGCTTGAAAATCATATTCTGCATGATGGTGTCCTCTCTTTACTTTTTTCTGTTTATGCGGTATGATAGGCGATATGATAGGAAGACAAAGGAGTGGTTACTGTGACCGACCCGAAACGGAAATACTATGAAAAACGCGCCAATGTGCTGATCAAGAATCTCCACAGCCGCCATTTTGAAGCCTGCTACTGCGCAGACAAAGCCGAAGCGCTGAAAAAGGCGCTGGAATGGATTCCCGCCGGTTCCAGCGTGGGCTGGGGCGGCGCGATGTCCGCCCAGCAGATCGGCTTGTTAGACACCGTACGGACAGGGGACTACCGCGCCCTCGACCGGGAGCGGGCTGCGACCCCGGAGGAGCGGAAAGCAATCATGAAGCAGTGCCTTGGCGCGGACGTGTTCATCACCGGCGCGAACGCGCTGAGTCTGGACGGCCAGATGGTGAACATCGATGGCAACGGCAACCGGGTAGCGGCCATCGTCTATGGGCCGGAATCCGTGATCGTCATTGCGGGAATGAACAAGGTGATGGATTCTCTGGACGCCGCCGTGGAGCGGGCAAGAACGGTTGCCGCGCCCCAGAACAAGCAGCGCTTCGACTCCAAAACGCCCTGCGAGGTGACAGGCGCCTGCGCCGACTGCAAGAGCGACGGCTGCATCTGCAACCAGATCCTCATCACCCGCAACTGCAATCCCCCCGGGCGGATCAAATTTATCCTGGTAGGGGAAGATCTGGGCCTGTGAGGAGGAAAAACATGATCGAAAAAATCCGCGCTTTTGTGGAAAAGCATTGGGACATGGTCAGCTATCTCTTTTTCGGCGTGCTGACGACTGCGGTGAATTATCTGGTTTATCTGCCGCTTTACAATCTGCTGGGCATCAGCGCGGCCGTCAGCAATATCATTGCGTGGGTGGCGGCGGTGGCCTTTGCCTATGTGACGAACAAACCCTTCGTGTTCAAGAGCCACGACTGGTCCATGAAAACCGTTTTGCCGGAGCTGGGCAAATTCGTCGGCTGCCGGGCAGCGTCCGGCGGTCTGGAAACGGTGCTGATACTCCTGACCGTGGACATCTTGGGCTGGAACGGAAATATCTGGAAGCTGATTATCAGCGTTCTGGTGGTCATTCTGAATTACGTCTCCAGCAAGCTGCTGGTCTTCCGCAAGTGAGCATTTCCCCATTGCCGAATGGCAATGGGGGATTTTTTAGCCGTAATGTGCCTTGAGGTACACAATTGCCTCCCGGTAGCCCTCGAGGCCGTGACCTTTGATGGTCTTCACGCAGGCCATTCCGGCGTAGGAAGTTTGCCGGAAGGGTTCTCTTGCGTCCACGTCGGAGATGTGAACCTCCACGGCGGGGATGGAAACGGCTTTCAGGGCGTCCAGAATGGCCACGGAGGTATGGGTATAGGCGGCGGGGTTGATGACAATGCCGTCCACTTTGCCGTAAGCCCACTGGATTTTGTCCACAAGGTCACCCTCGTGGTTGGACTGGTACTGCTCCACTTCCAGACCCTCGGCGCTGGCGGTTTTGTCCAGCAGCCGCAGAAGATCGGCAAAGGTATTTTTGCCGTAGATACCCGGCTCCCGGATGCCCAGCATGTTCAGGTTGGGGCCGTTGATGACCAGAATTTTCATATGGGTTCCTCCATGATCGACAAAATGGCGGCGACGGTTTCCTCGGCGGAACCGTCATTGCTGACGGCGTGATCGGCAAAGGCAGCGTACATGGGGGCGCGCTTTGCGAACATTGCGTCCAGCGGATTGGTCTGGGACAGGGGACGGCCGTCGGTGGGCAGCTTGGAAATGTCCCGTTTCAGCCAGAAAATCACGCCGTTCTGGTGAAGCATCGGGTAGTTTCGCGGCTGGGTCACACAGCCGCCGCCGGTGGCGATGACCAGCGCGGACTGTTTGCCCAGCCGGGACAGCGCTTTCGTCTCCCAGTCCCGGAAAACGGCTTCGCCGTCCTCCGCAAAAATGGCCGGGATGGGCTTGCCCGCAAGACGGACAATTTCCTCGTCGGCGTCCACCAGCTTGCGGCCAAGTTTGTCCGCAAGCAGAGCGCCGATGGTGCTTTTCCCGCACCCCGGCATTCCGATGAGGACGATGTTTGCCATCTGAGCGGCAAGATTTGCGTGAATTTCGGCAATGACAGCGTCGTCAATGGATGTGCCGGTAAAATACTCGGCGGATTCCTTGGCCTGCGCCACCAGCATCCAAAGACCGTTGGCGCAGGGAATATGAAATGCTTCGGCATCCAGAAGCAGCTGGGTGCGGGCGGGGTTGTAGATCACGTCCAACACCCCTTCCAGCTTGGGGAACCGCTTCAGATCCACGGGAGAAACGCCGGTATTGGGATACATGCCGACGGGGGTCGCGTTGACGATGACGGCGGCGTCTTCGTGACGCTGCAGGTTCTCGTAATTGTTTTCCCCGGAACGGGAAATGACCACGGCCTCAGCACCCAGCCCAGTCAAAACAGCAGTGACGGTATTGGAAGCCCCACCGCTGCCCAGCACCAAAACCTTCTTTCCGGCGACATCCAGACCGCTTCGCTTCAAAAGGGAAGCAAAGCCAAAACAGTCCGTGTTGTGGCCGAAAAGGGTGCCGTCCTCTCTGCGGACGACGGTGTTCACCGCCCCCAGCTTTTTAGCAGCCGGGGACAATTCGTCCAGATAGGGGATGACCGTTTTTTTGTAGGGAATGGTGACATTCAGCCCGGTAAAGTCCCCGCTTTTCAGGAAATCCGCAACTTCCTCCGGCTCTTTTTCAAAGAGCGTGTAGGAATAATCCCCGAGACAGGCATGAATCTGGGGGGAGTAGCTGTGCCCCAGCTTCCGACCCAGCAGTCCGCATTTCATCAGACCACCTCCGTGTAGCTGCCTAAGTATTTGAATTCCTCACACATCTCGTCCAGCTCGCACATCAGCTGAACGAATTCCTCGGAATAAATGGAGGTTTCCAGATCGAAATAGAACATGAACTCAAATTCCCGGTCGGGAATGGGGCGGGATTCCAGCTTCGTGACGTTGATGCCCAGCGTGTAAAGCCGCGCCAGCACTTTGTAAAGCGCGCCTGGCTTGTGGTTCAGAACCATCATGATGGAGGTTTTGTCGGAGCCGGGGTAGATTTCCAGGTTCCGGCTGATGCAGATGAAGCGGGTGCGGTTGTTGCCCTTGTCCTGCACGGAGGAGCGCAGACAGTCCAGTCCGTACAGCTCGGCGCAGGCGCGGCTGGACAGGGCGGCAACGTCCTTTCTGCCGGACTGGGCGACCATCTGGGCGGCGAGGGCAGTGTTGTCCACGGGGATGACATTCACGCCGGGGAGACTGTGGAGAAAGTTGCCGCACTGGTTGATGGCCTGCTCGTGGGAATACACTTCCTTGATATCGGCGAGGTTCGTGCCGGGATTGACCAGTAGATTGTGGTCGATTTTCAGCCGGAAGGTGCGGACGATGGAGAAATTATGCTCGATCATCAGGTCGTACACCTTGTTCACGGAACCGGCGGTGGAATTTTCGATGGGCAGAATGCCGTATTGGCACAGCCCCTGATCGATGGCGCTGAACACGGCCTCAAAGGACTTGAAGTACATAATAAAGGGATTTTTAAAGATTTTTTCACAGGCGATCTGGGAGTAAGCGCCCTCTACGCCCTGGCAGGCGACCATGGGCGCCTGCGGGAAAAGCTTCGGCGTATGCTCGATGGCCTGCGTGATGTTCCGGTAAAGGGGGCTGCATTCCCCGTTGCGCTTGGACTGGTAGCTGCGGCTCAGCTCGAACAGCATGGAGTACAGCACCCGGGTGTAATTGGCCATTTCGGGGCCGGCCTTTTCCGCCACGTCCTGAAGCTTCGCCCGTTCCCGGGCGGGCTGGAAAATGGGCAGGTTATTGGCCTTTTTGTAGTCGGCGACCTGAGCGGCGGCATGCATCCGCTGGCAGAACAGGCGAACCAGTTCGTCGTCGATTTTGTCGATCTCACTGCGAATCTCATTTAAATCCATTTACGGTTTCCTCCTGTCTGTCTGGGTGTTGCCCAGAATCATGTCGAAAATGGCGATGGCGGCCGCGGCCTCGATCACCGGAACGGCTCTGGGGACGATGCACGGGTCATGACGGCCTTTGACGATCAGCTCCTGAACGTTTCCATCGTTCAGATCGACGCTCTGCTGGGGGCGGGAAATGGAGGGCGTCGGCTTGAGAGCAGCCCGGAAAATCAGGGGCATTCCGGTGGTAATGCCGCCGAGAATTCCCCCGGCATTGTTGGTGACGGTGCGGATTTGCCCATCCGAAATAACGTAATCGTCGTTATTCTGGCTGCCCCGCAGATTTGCGGCGGAAAAGCCCACACCGAATTCCACACCCTTCACGGCGGGAACGCCGTAGACGATTTGGGCAATTCGACTCTCCACGCCGCCGAACATGGGTTCTCCCACCCCGGCGGGAAGACCGGTGACGGCGCATTCCACAATGCCGCCCACGCTGTCGCCGTCACCCTTGGCGGCGGAAATGGCATCCCGCATCTGTGCCCCTGCGTCCGGTTTTATCACCGGGAAATCCGGCTGAATAGAATCCATATCCGGGGCAAGGGGGTCAAAAGGCGTGTCGGAAATGCCCGCAATGGCGGCAATATGGGCGAAAACCTGAATTCCCATGCCCTCCAGCCATTGTTTGCACAGTCCTCCCGCAATGCAGAGCGGTGCGGTCAGACGGCCGGAAAAGTGTCCGCCTCCGGCGGCGTCCTGAAATCCGCCGTATTTGATCTGGGCGGTGAGGTCCGCGTGTCCGGGACGGGGGCAGTCCTTCAGATTGGCATAGTCCCCGGAGCGGGTGTTTTTGTTGTAAATCGCGGCGGCAATGGGTGCGCCGCAGGTGAAGCCGTCCAGAATTCCGGAGAGAAACTCCGGCCGGTCGGCCTCCTTTCGCGGCGTTGACCAGTCGTTCTGACCGGGGGCGCGGCGGTTCAGGAAGATTTGCAGCGCGTCCGTGTCCACGGGCAGACCTGCCGGAATGCCGTCCAGCGTCATGCCGATGGCCGCGCCGTGGGATTGGCCGAAAATGGACAATTTCAGATTTTCACCGTAGGTACTGCTCATAGTTACCTCCTAAACGGGCGTATTCTTCAAAGAATTTTGGATAGGATTTTCCCACGCACTCCGCGCCAAGAATGGCCACGGGTGCTTTGCAGGCCGTCGCGGCAATGGCGGCGGACATGGCGATGCGGTGATCGTTCATGGCATCCACCGTCCCGCCGACCAGCCCCGTGCCGTACACCGTCAGGGTGTCCTCGGAAGCCTGTGCCTTTCCGCCCAGCGCTTCCACCATGGCAATAACGGACGCGACACGGTCGGATTCTTTCAGCCGCAGCCGCCGGATGTCTGTGAACACAGCGCCATTTTTACACGCCGCCGTAACGGCGAGAATGGGGACTAAATCGGGAATATCAGCGGCGGAAATGACGGGGCTATTTTCCAGCGCGGGAAGCAGATCAAAGACCGCCCGGTCGCCCTGGGGGGAATCCGGGGAGAGGTTCGTCACCTCTACACTGCTGCCCAACGCCTTTGCAGCAAGGAAGAACGCGGCGTTGCTCCAATCGCCTTCTACCGTCAGCGTGCCGGGGGAGTGGAACGGGGTGCCGCCGGTCACGACAAAATCCGACGTTTCTTTTCCAAATATTTCCATTGCCCGCTGGGTCATGGTGATATAGGGGCGGGATTCCACCTTCCCGGTCAGACGGATGCGGCTTTTTCCCGGAATCAGGGCGGCGGAAAGCAGCAGCCCCGTAATAAACTGGCTGGAAACGCCGCCGTCGATGACGTATTCTCCCGCCCGCAGACGCCCGGTGCAGCGAACGGTATCCGCGGTCGGGCGGGTGAGGGTGCAGCCCATACGTTCCATTTCCTCCCACAGCGGGGAGAGAGGGCGGCTGGGGAGCCTGCCCTCCAAATGAAACGTTGCGTCAACGCCCAAAGCCCCGGCCACTGGCAGCAGAAGTCGCAGGGTAGAGCCGCTGTCGTGGCAGCGAAGCGCTGTCTGCCGGGGGATTTCCTTCGCCGGGATGACCCGGTAGCCGGAGTCGGTTCGTGTGATGTCCGCGCCCAGAGCGTTCAGGCAGCCCATGGTCGCTTCGATGTCCCGGTTGGTTTCAGGGCAGAAAAGGGCGGTGGGCGCGTCGGCAAAGGCGGCGCAGATCAGCAGACGGTGCGCCTGAGACTTCGAGGGGATGGCGCGGACGGTTCCCGAAAGTTTCCCGGGAAAAATGGTGATATCCATATCAAAGACCTGCCTGAATAAAGGATTTCAGGGATTCGACCTTGGTCGGGACAATGATGCAGTCGCCGATGGCGCGGGGGATGATGAGATTCACCGTGCCGCCGGAACGCTTCTTATCCGAGAGCGTGTAGCTGAAAAGATCGTCTGCGGAGTAGTCCGTCCGGGTGGGCAGACCGAATTGTTCCAGAAGCGCCACGATTCGCGGCGTATCGGCGCAGGCGGATGCCCGGCTGACGATGGCCATGCCAATGGCGACGGCCTTGCCGTGGGAGATGGCAAAATGGCTTTTGGCCTCCACGCCGTGACCGACGGTGTGACCCAGATTCAGCTTCATCCGCGCGCCGGTGTCAAATTCGTCCTCCATGACCACGTCCCGCTTTAATTCCACGCAGCGGGTAATGACCGCTTCCCGGTCAAAGGCAAGCCCCTTTTCTTCCAGATGGGCGAACAGCTTCGGGTCGTACAGCACGCCGTACTTGATGACCTCGGCGCAGCCGTCCCGGAAAATGTCAAGGGGGAGGGAATTCAGGGTATCCGTGTCGCACAGCACCAGACTTGGCTGGCAGAAGGCGCCGGCAAGGTTCTTCCCGGCGGGAAGATCAATGGCGGTTTTGCCGCCCACGGAGGAATCCACGGCGGCAAGCAGGGTCGTGGGAACCTGAATGAAGCGGATGCCCCGCAGGTAGCTTGCGGCGGCGAAACCTGCCAGATCACCCACCACGCCGCCGCCCAGAGCGACGATCATGTCGGAGCGGGTCAGTTGGTTTTCCGCGAGAAAGTTCAGGAGATCGAGGAAAATCTGCCCGTTTTTGCTTTCTTCCCCGGCGGGGAATACATAGGAAACCACGGAGAAACCGGCGCTTTTCAGGCTTTCCACGGCAACTGCCCCGTAAAGAGGATAGACGGTAGTCTCACTGATGACGCAAACTTTCTGCGCTTTTCCCAACTTTTTCGCTTCCGCGCCCAAAGTGGGCAGCAGCCCCGAACCAATCAGAATATCATACTGTCTGGAGGCGCGGACGGTAACGGTGTTCATCCGTCCACCTCCTCTTTGCGCTTTTTGCCCTCGTCCAGCAGCCGGACTAATGTGTCCATATCATCCGCGGCAATGGCGTCCCGGTAGGCGGACAGGCTCTCAATATAGCTGTCCAGCTCGAAAAGAACATTGTCCTTGTTTTCCATGAACAGCTCCGCCCACATCTGAGGATTCAGCCACGCGACGCGGGTCAGGTCTTTGTAGCTTCCGGCAGAAAATCCCTTGTGCTTCAAAGCGGTGGGGGACTTGATGAAGGCGTTGCTGAGGATGTGGGGCATTTGGGAGGTAAAGGCAATCATTTTGTCATGCTCTTCCGCTGTTGTGACGGAGAAAAAGCCGAAATGACAGGGTTTCAGTGCGGTTTTTACCCGGTCTAACAGCTGGATATCGTCATACACCGGCGGAACCAGCACCATGGGTGCGCCCGCAAAGAGGTTTGCCCGGCTGTATTTGAAGCCGGAGAACTGGGAGCCTGCCATGGGATGCCCGCCCACGAAGGTGAAGCCGTACCGTTCGGCGAGAGGGAAGCACCGGCTGCAAACCTCCCGCTTGATGCCGCAGCAGTCGATGACCAGCGCGTCCTTGGATACAAGGGGCGCGTTCTTTTCCAGCCAGTCGGCGCAGCCGCCGGGGTAGATGGCAAGCAGGATCAGGTCGCACTCCGGAATGGTGGTTTCGTCCAGCCGTCCGTGGACTGCGCCGGAAAGCATGGCAAAGGACAGCATACTTTCGTTTCGCTGAATGGCGTAAACGGTGTGCCCCTCCAGAGCGTAGGCTCTGGCAAGGGAGCCACCGATCAGGCCGAGACCCAAAATACCGACTTTCATACAAGAACCTCACGAATCTGCCGGACTTTCCGGCTGATCTCATCGAACTGGGGCGGCGTGATGGACTGGGCACCGTCGCACAGCGCGTGGGCGGGATCGTTGTGGACCTCCACCATGATGCCGTCGGCACCGGCGGCGGTGGCCGCGTAGGCCATGGGGGCGACCAGATCGGCCTTGCCGGTGGCATGGCTGGGATCGACCACCACGGGCAGATGGGTCAGATTGTGCAGAACGGGGACTGCGGAAAGGTCGAGGGTGTTCCGGGTGGCGGTCTCAAAGGTGCGGATGCCCCGCTCGCAGAGGATGACCTTGCTGTTGCCCTCGCTCATGATATATTCGGCGCTCATGAGCAGCTCCTGCAAGGTGTTGGCAAGTCCCCGTTTCAGCAGAATGGGCTTGTCGGTCTTGCCCAGCTCTTTCAGAAGGTCAAAGTTCTGCATATTCCGCGCACCTACCTGAATGATATCCACGTCGGCGAACAGATCGAGGGTGGAAATGTTCATGATCTCCGTGACGATGGGCAGCCCCGTGGCCTTTTTGGCCTCCAGAAGCAGCCGGATACCCTCGTCCTTCATGCCCTGAAAGGCGTAGGGGGAGGTGCGGGGCTTGAACGCGCCGCCCCGGAGAATGGATGCGCCGGATTCCTTGACGGCGGAAGCGACGGCAATGATCTGCTCCTCGGATTCCACGCTGCACGGGCCTGCGATCATGGCAAAATACCCGCCGCCGATGCGGGCGTTTCCCGCCTCGATGATGGTGTCCTTGGGGTGGAATTTCCGGTTGGCCTGCTTGAACGGCTCAGAGACCCGCTTGACGGTCTCCACCATTTCCAGGCTTTTCAGAAGGTCGATGTCCACCCGGCTGGTGTCGCCGACCAGACCGAGAATGGTGACCTCCGAGCCTTCGGAAATGTGAACGTCCAGATTCATATTTTTGAGCCAGTCCACAAGGTGCTGGATCTGGGAGGGCGTGGTGCCGTTTTTCAATACTGCGATCATTGCTTAACATCTCCTGATAATAAAATAACGCCGCACGGCAATTCGTGCGGCGTCTTGAGATAACCCTTTAAGCTCCTGAGAATTTTCTGCAGCACAAATCGCTATTACTTTTTTCGGGTAAAAAAGTAATAGTAATAAAAGGAAAAGCTGGCAGAAGAGTTCATGGTGACCATACAAAAAGGCTCCTTGTTCAGTAGCTACGGACATTATACCACGGGCGGCGGAATATTGCAAGAGGAATTTACACAAATCGAGCCATTTTTCACCTACTGAATATGCGTATGATTGTTGATATGATCCTGACAGTAGCAGTAGTAGCCCTTGCACTTGGAGCAGTAACGGAATTCCAGCTCCGGATTTGTCACATCGGTGCGTCCGCAGATCGTGCAGCGGTGGGTGTAGGGGGCTTTCGGCGTGGCGGTGGAGGCTTCGTAGGAGCCGGCGTTAAAATGGATGACCTTTGCCTTGGGCTGTTTGGGCTTCTTGCGGAACAGGCGGCTGGCATTGGCACGCCAGGACATGGGAATCACGTTCAGCACGTCCTTGCCGAAAAAGAGAAAATAGTTGGCAAGGGCGATTACGGGGAACAGATTGTAGGGGAAACGGTCGGTAAACAGACTGAGCAGCACCAATGCCAGATCGACCAGCGCGAAAATCCACGCCTTTATGGGGATGATGAAAAACAGCAGAAAATTTGCGTCGGGGTACAGCGTGGCATAGCTGAGGAACAGGCTCAGGTTCAGGTAGGTGACGCTGGCCTGACCGCCGAAGATCATGCAGTAAATGTCCATCATCACCACGCCGGTGAGGTAGAACAGGTTGAACCGCAGGGTGCCCCACACATTTTCCATGGCTCTGCCCAGGGAGTAGTAGCACAGCAGGGTGATGGCGGTGAGCAGAATGTTCCCGGCGCTGTAGGTCAGGGGATAGGTGATCAGCCGCCAGACCTGTCCCTGAAGAATGCTCGTCCGGTCAAATCGGAGGGTGCTGTACAGAAGGGCGTTGCCGGACATCTGGCTGAACAGGTAGACCACGGCGGTGCCGATGACGATGTAAAGCATCAGATTGGGGATGCCCTTATCCCGGTTTTTGAAGCAGAAAAGCTCAAATTTTTTGCGTAAATTTTTCACGGTACTCAACTCCTAATGCTATTTCCTGATTAAAATCTTTTCTAAAGATCATAATGGAAGTTCAGTATAAAAAACGTATCCCCATTCTATCAGCAATTCATTCAAATGTCTATATCGGATTTGTAAACAAAAAGCTTGACTTTTTTAGAAAATCGTGTAGAATACAGTGTTGAACTGCATACAAGCCTTATCAAGAGTGGTGGAGGGAACGGCCCGATGAAACCCGGCAACCTGTTTATACAAGGTGCCAAATCCGGCGGCAAACGAAAGATGAGGATTCGATAGGAGCGCACATCGAATCTTCGGTGTGCGGTTTTTCTTTTTCAGGTTTAGTTACAGAAAGAAAGGAAAAACAAAATGGAAAAAAGACTTTTTACCTCCGAATGTGTTACCAACGGCCACCCTGACAAAGTAGCGGACTCCATCTCCGACGCCATTCTGGACGCCTGCCTTGCGCAGGACCCCCATTCCCGCGTGGCCTGCGAGACCATGGTCACCACAAATTTCTGCATCATCTGCGGCGAGATCACCACGAAAGCTACCGTTGACTACGCTGCCGTTGCCCGGGAGGCCATCCGGAAGATCGGCTATGTCTACCCCGGCGACGGCTTCGACGCCGACACGGTGGAAATTCAGTGCCGCATCCACACCCAGTCCGCCGATATTGCGCTGGGAACCAACGACGAGGTCGGCGGCGCGGGCGATCAGGGCATGATGTTCGGCGGCGCCTGCACCCAGACCCCGGAACTGATGCCCCTGCCCGTAGCCCTCAGCCGCGCCCTGTGCAGCCGCCTGACCCAGTGCGTCCACGAGACGGACTTGCTTCGCCCCGACGGAAAGACCCAGGTCACGGTGGAATTCGACGAGCAGGGCAACGTGGTGGGAATCGACACCGTGGTCGTCTCCATCATGCACAGCGCGGATTTCGAGATCGAGGCGCTGAGAAAATACGTCCGGGAGAATGTGATTGCCCCGGTTCTGGAGCGTTACGGCTTCCACATTGAGAATGTCGCCCATATCCACATCAACCCCACCGGCAATTTCGTCATCGGCGGCCCCAACGGCGATACCGGCCTGACCGGCCGGAAGATCATCGTGGACACTTACGGCGGCTATTTCTCCCACGGCGGCGGCGCATTCTCCGGCAAGGACCCCACCAAGGTTGACCGCAGCGCGGCGTATATGGCGAGATACATGGCGAAAAATCTGGTTGCCGCGGGTCTTGCAACCAAGGTGCAGGTGCAGCTGGCCTACGCCATCGGCGTTGCCCAGCCGGTGTCCCTTCGGGTGGACAGCTACGGCACCGGCAAGATCTCCGACGAAAAAATGACGGAGCTTCTCCGGCAGACCTGCGACATGACCCCCGCCGGGATCATCCGCAAGCTCGACCTTCGTCGTCCCATCTACGCGGACACCGCCGCCCACGGCCACTTCGGCATTGAGAGCCGCCCGTGGGAGCAGACAGATCTGGCGGACAAGCTGCGTGAGCTGGCAGGAATCTAATATAAGACAGCGGGGGAGGGCAAATGGCCTTTCCCCGCAAGTTTTTTATATTCTCTTGGCAAATCGGGAAGAATATGGTATGATACCCTCAGAAAAAGATCGGGAGGAATTCCTATGCTGGATTTTATCAGAATTGCCTGCGCCGTACCGGCGGTCAGGGTGGGGGACACGGCGAAGAACGCGGAGGATATCTGCGCCTACATTGAAAAAGCCGATGCGCGGCAGGCGGATATCGTCCTGTTCCCGGAGCTGGCGCTTACCGGGTATTCCTGTCAGGATTTGTTTTTTCAGGACACCCTCTGGACGGGAGTTCAGCAGGGTATCCGGAAAATTGCCGGTTACACGAAGAATTACCCCAATGTAACGGCGGTGGTGGGACTGCCCGTCCGGACGGGAATGCGGATGTACAACTGCGCCGCCGTCATTTCCCGGGGAAAGATTCACGCCCTGGTGCCGAAGACCTACATTCCCAATTATAATGAGTTTTACGAAAAGCGCTGGTTTTCCTCCGGGTCGGAGGTGACGGAGGACATGGCGGAGCTTCTGGGCGAGCCTGTCCCCGTTCTCCCGAGAGCCGTTTTCCGCGTTGGCGGTGCGCTGCTGGGTGTGGAGATCTGCGAGGATATGTGGACGCCCCTGCCGCCGTCTACGTTTCTGGCGCTGAACGGCGCGGAGGTGATTCTGAACCTCTCCGCCTCCAACGAAACCATCGGCAAGCGCGCCTATCGCCGGGGGCTGGTGCAGCACCAGTCCGCCGCGCTGAACTGCGTCTATGCCTACTGTTCCGCCGGTTCCACGGAGTCTACCCAGGATTTGATTTTCTCCGGCCAGAGCCTGATCGGGGAGGACGGAAGGCTCCTTGCCGAAACGGAAGAACCCATCGCGTCGGACTATATGCTGGTCTGCGACTGCGACCTGGGCAGAATCCGCGCCGACCGGATGAAAAACAAGGGCTTCAAGGACGCCGCCCAGCAGAATCCGGGACATCCCGCCGTGCTTGTTGACACCAACGCCCCGGAGCTTCGCGGTGACGGCACGCGCTACCCGTTGGCGAAGCTGCCTTTCGTCCCCGCGGGGAAGCAGAACCGCGTCCAGCGGTGCATGGAAATTTTCCACATGCAGGTGGCGGGGCTGAAACAGCGGCTGTCCATTCTGGGCAGCGCGAAAGCGGTCGTCGGCATTTCCGGGGGACTGGACTCCACGCTGGCGCTGCTGGTGTCCGTGGAGGCCATGCGCCGGCTGGGGCGGCCTGCGTCCGACGTCTGCGGCGTGACCATGCCCTGCTTCGGCACCTCCGACCGGACGTACAACAATTCCTGGGAGCTGATGCGCACCCTGGGAATTTCCTGCAAGGAGATCAATATCAAAGACGCGGTGAACCTCCACTTTTCCGACATCGGCCACGACCCCAGCGTCCACAACGGCACCTACGAAAACTCTCAGGCCAGAGAACGGACGCAGATTCTCATGGACTATGCCAGTGTCGTCGGCGGCATTGTGGTGGGTACCGGGGACTTGAGCGAGCTTGCCCTCGGCTGGTGTACCTACAACGGCGACCACATGAGCATGTATGGCGTGAACGCCTCCATCCCCAAGACCCTGATCCGCTGGATGATCGACGCGATTTCGGAAATGCCCGCCTTCGCCCCCTCCCGGGCGGTGCTTCAGGACATTCTGGACACCCCCATCAGCCCGGAGCTGCTGCCCCCGGACGCCGAGGGAAAGATCGCCCAGCACACCGAGGATTTGGTCGGCCCCTACGCGCTGCATGACTTTTTCCTGTATTATGTCCTCCGCTTCGGCTTCCGTCCCACGAAAATCTACACCCTGGCCTGTCGGGCGTTCGCGGGGGATTTTGAGCCGGAAGTCATCAAAAAATGGCTGAAAACCTTCTATCGCCGGTTCTTCACCCAGCAGTTCAAGCGCAGCTGCCTGCCCGACGGCGTGAAGGTCGGCTCCGTCACCCTCAGCCCCAGAGGGGACTGGCGGATGCCCAGCGACGCCAGCGCGAGACTTTGGCTGGACGAAGTTGAGAATCTATAAAATATGCCCCCGGTTCGACAGAACCGGGGGCATTATGCAACGATGGCGTTTTATGCGCCAACCTGACAATTTCCACTCGTTCTTGAGATGCAGTCAATAAAATTTTTTGCTTAGCACGCATTACTCAAGTTCTTTTACAATATCAAGGTATCTTCCGCATTTTAATTTCTGGGCATAATTCAGTATTTTTTTGTGAACATCAGCTATACTTTCTGCAAATATCGTGCTATAATATGTTCTACACTAAATAATATTAGGAGACTTCTATATGGCACTGATTATTTGCCCCGAATGTGGAAAAGAATACTCTGACCGTGCAGGTGCTTGTCCAAACTGTGCTTGTCCGGCACCTCATGTTGGCAGCACAGAAGTTCCTGGCAACGCAATATCGCCGCCAAAAGAAAAAAAGAAGCATTCGATTATTCCATTCATCATCTTAATCGCACTTTTTGCTGTTGGTGCCTGGTATGCCTACCGCACCTGGTCGTATAATGATGGCCTTAATGCCATGTATTCTGGTGATTACTCCACCGCCAGGAAACGTTTGGAAGGTCTTGATTATAATGACAGCAATTGGGTATTGAATGATATCTCTTTTTTTGAGGACATGGAGGCAATCGTAAGGGAAGAGATATCTCGTGGCTATGACGACGTTACGGACATCATGGAAGAGGCTTCGCAAACTCTGGAAAGAATCAGGAAATATCAGGCTATGGAGTTCCATACTGACGGTTTGGATTCAATCGTCGATCAATATATAGAGGGACTCGAACGCATCGTCAATGCCTTCGACTCCGACTCCGCCAATGCGGTTCAATTCGAATTACTTGCCGGAGGATACTATTGCGATCAAGCAATTGTGAATTTGCACGAAAGTTTTGGATTCATGCAAAACAGTGCGGTATATGACCGTGTTTATACCGATATTCTCTCCGAAGAAAAAGCGTATCTTACAGCATTAAGCGACTTGGCTGAAAGTGGACATGTGGAAACAAAAGATGGCGACTTCTGGAACAACACTGTCAAACTATATCTGCGAAATGACACAAACTATAAATACGAGCAGATTTATGTTTTCAGATTTTGTAGATATGACAGCGACGAATTACTGGATAGTGTTACAACGGATACTCTCGAAATAGAACCGCATTCGGAATATACTGTTTCTATTGATGTCCCGCAAAGTGCGAGAAATGGGTACTCTGTCAGTTACTCCTACTATATTCTTGATGTGGATATTGCGGGCTAAGTATACCGATGATTGTATTCGTGGGATTAATCTTGGAATCTTTGCCCAGCTATGTGTAAATATTGGTCGTTGCCGATGGAATGTAACCCAGCTATGCCGAAAATCGTAGAAGCAAATGCGGGGCGTTAAAATCGCGGTATTTATCAGCATCCAGACATCCCAAATAGGCCTTAAGCCAATGGCTTGAGGCCTATTTGGGATGTTCCGTTTGCCCTTTTCAGGCTAAGGGGGGTTACCTACAATAGACGAACAATTCCTACCCAACCAGACATTCCCATAAAATGCAAGGGGTAATTACAAAAGAATGGGCTGAATCTGCCGCCCCGCCAGCGCTTCCGTCATGGCCTGGGGAATCATCGCAAAGTCCGCGACCATGCTGGTGGGCTTCTTCACGGCGTCGTCCTGACCGAAGGGGACAAAATAGTAGTGCTTCCGGGCAAGCAATTTTCCAATATTTTCCGCTGCGCCTGCCAGCGCGTCGTTGCTGGACACGGCGACGAGAACCGGGCGGCCGTTGCGCAGGTGGCTTTTCGCCGCCATGGTCACCGGGGTGTCGGCGATGGAATGGGCGAGCTTTGCCAGGGTATTTCCGGTGCAGGGGGCGATGATGAGGATGTCGAACAGCTTTTTCGGCCCCACCGGCTCCACCTGGGCAAGGGTGTGCAGCGGCGGCGTGCCGCAGATGGTTTCCGCCATGACGATATGCTCCCGCGCCGTCCCGAAACGGCTGTCAACGCTATAAGCGGCGTCGGAGAAAATGGGGGTCACGTGATGCTCCCGGCTGAGCTGCTCCATAACGGGGAACACAATAGAATAAGTACAAAACGAGCCGCACACGGCAAATCCGATTTCCATTATCATTCCTCCCTGCACAAACGAACGTAGGTTTCCGCAATCAGGCGGCCGGAGCTTTCCGGCATGTGGACGCCCGGCAAGCCCCGCGCCACGATGACGGAATCGCCCTCCATGCCGGTTCTGGACGCAAGGTCGATTTTCACGCAGTCGGGGTGGCACTGGGCGAGCTGTTCCTTGGTCAGCAGCCTTTCCGGCGCGGTGTTGAGAATCAGGCGGTACTTGCCCAAAGTCTCCGCCATCCGGGCGGTATCCACAGCGGCGTAGCCCAGCCCCCGGCAAATGGCGCGGTCGGCGTCCTTCCGCGCCGCGACGGTCAGGTCAGCCCCCAAAGCGTGGAGAATCTGCCCCAGACATTTCCCGATGCGTCCCCAGCCGATCACCAGCACGGGACACTGCCGCAGGGTCATGGGCAGGTAGGACAGGGCAATCTCCACGGCGCACTCGGCGGTTATGTAGGCGTTTTCCGCCTGATATTGGGCGTCCTTCAAAAAATCGACACACCGATAGCCGTCCAGCGCCGGGTGGTCAAGATTTCCGCCGCAGACCGTCACGTCCGGCGGAAGCTGCGCCAGCAGATTTTCCACACTTCCCCCCATGCGAAGCGTCCCATCCGGCGCGAAGCTGGGAACGTCCAGCAGTACCGCGCCCACGTCAGAGCCGGGGCGCTCGGCCAGATCAATGTAAAAATTTCCCAGATATTCTCCGGCATAGCGGGCGGCCGCCGTGCCGCCGGCGCAGTAAAGCCGTTTGCCATCCATCGGCATCACTCCTTCCTGCCAGAATATGCAGGGCGTTCTCTGCTGGTGCTTGATTTTTCGGAACTTTTCTGTATAATGAAAGAAAAAGGGGTGAAGCGTATGCAGAGACTTGGATTTATACATGATATGATGGACGTGAAGGTGCTGATCCTGTTCGTGATGGCAAGGGTCAACTATCCCGTGAATATGCAGCAGATCTACGAGCTTTGCTATCAGGACGACTGCCTGAGCTATTTCGACGTCTGCACCGCGATTCCTGAAATGGTGAAGTCCGGCCACCTGAAGCAGGTGGAGAACGATTGCTACGAGATCACGGACAAGGGCAAGGCGGACGGCTCTCTGACGGAGGATTCCATCGCCTACACGGTCAAATGCCGGGCGGACAACGCCGTCAACCGGTTCAACCGTCAGATCCGCCGTTCCAGCTTCGTCAAGACCCAGATCATCCCCCGGGACAATGGGGACTATTCCGTGGTCATGGCGCTGGATGACGAGATGGGCAATCTCATGACCCTGGAGCTGCTGGCGCCGAACCAGCGTCAGGCGGTGCGTCTGGGGAAGCTCTTTGAAAAGAAAGCGGAAGCGGTCTACAATCTGACCATGGCGGAGCTGCTGGACGATGAGGACGAAGCGGACGATTAACCCTTGTCGGAATGGGGAAAATGTGGTATAGTAACCTTACACCGAAGAATCGGTGAAACGAAAGGAGCTGCCGCATATGAAATTCCAGTACAGTGAGAAAAAAGTAAAGCTTCCCGGGAATGTCCACGCTTATGCCGAGAAAAAGGTCATGAAGCTGGCGCGCTTTTTTGAGGAGGATGCGGAAGCACTCATCGTCTTTTCTGTAGAGAAGAACCAGAACAACGTGGAACTCACCGTTCACGGTGCGGGAACCTGGTTCCGGGCAAGTGAAAGCACTTCGGATATGTTCGCGTCTATCGACGCCGCCGTCGCCACCATCGAGGGCCAGATCCGCAAGAACAAGACCCGGCTCGCCCGCCGTCTGCGTCAGGATGCCTTCACCCGCACGGTGCAGGAGGAGACCAGCTTCGTTCCGGAGACGGAGGAAGACGATCTCAGCCTGAAGAAAGTCAAGAACTTCTACTTCAAGCCCATGACCCGCGAAGAAGCGGTCATGCAGATGAACCTGCTGGAGCACAATTTCTTCGCGTTCCGTGACGAGGACAACGGCGGGAGCTTTGCCGTGGTGTACCGCAGAAACGATGGGGGTTACGGCCTGATCGACGACGCGGAATAAGAAAACAAGTGAATTTGGAAGCCTCTCCGGAGGCTTCCAAATTTTTTCAGAAAATGTCGAATTAAGGCTTGACAAAGGGAAGGCGGCGTGGTAATATATGCAAGCTGTTTCGAGAGAGACGGCAGCGAAAGTAAATTGCGTGCAAAGGAAAATGAAAAAGGACGAAAAAAGTTCTTGACAAAATACAGAGCGCGTGATATACTGAGCAAGCTAACCGCGAGTGCGGTCAGCACGCTGTATCTTGTAAATTGAATAACGCAGACGATTATAAAAGACACCTTGGACAATAAATGGATTGTTTAAGCGTAAGCGAAAAAACAGCCAACGAAAATTCTTGAGTAATTTTGCTAGAAGCAAATTGTTCAGAAACTTGGTTTAAGCTCTTCGGAGTTTAGATACAAATTTTTGAGAGTTTGATCCTGGCTCAGGACGAACGCTGGCGGCGTGCCTAACACATGCAAGTCGAACGGAAGTTAGAGCTTCGGTTTTAACTTTAGTGGCGAACGGGTGAGTAACGCGTGAGGAACCTGCCTTTCAGTGGGGGACAACAGTTGGAAACGACTGCTAATACCGCATGACACTTTTGGGAGACATCTCCTGGAAGTCAAAGCTTTAAGTGCTGAAAGATGGCCTCGCGTCTGATTAGCTAGTTGGTGAGGTAACGGCTCACCAAGGCGACGATCAGTAGCCGGTCTGAGAGGATGAACGGCCACATTGGGACTGAGATACGGCCCAGACTCCTACGGGAGGCAGCAGTGGGGAATATTGGGCAATGGGGGAAACCCTGACCCAGCAACGCCGCGTGAAGGAAGAAGGCCTTCGGGTTGTAAACTTCTTTTACCAGGGACGAAGGACGTGACGGTACCTGGAGAAAAAGCCACGGCTAACTACGTGCCAGCAGCCGCGGTAATACGTAGGTGGCAAGCGTT
>ERZ780195.67-NODE-67-length-97615-cov-3.345941_pt1 | contig 97615 bp, 116 predicted proteins | sample MGYA00511017_ERZ780195 | MGnify/ENA primary metagenome ERZ780195 (study PRJEB29588, sample SAMEA2159974) | human gut metagenome | biome: human gut; feature: human-associated habitat; material: faeces | place: Denmark | collected 2008/2010 ...
GGAGTTGGCCCCATGCCCCGCCAGTCTTACGTGACCAACGGTCATCCAATTGGTCCTCCGTCACGCTACTTTTCTGTGAGTCATCGGCTACCGAGTCCAAATCGGCCATCGAAAGGTTGTACTGGGTGAGGAGGTTCTGAATTTTAGCGGCGGCATTGGCGGCCTCAGCCTCGGAATTGATAGCTTTTGCTCCTTCGTAGAGCCGCTGCAGTTTCTTCAGTTTCGAAAGGATGGAGTTGATGTCTTGTGTAGTTTCCATAACGATTTTGTTTTACGATTCTTTTCCAAGAGCAAAGATAATACGAATTTTACAATCTACAAAATATTTTGGAGAAAATTTAACAATCCATCACCAAATTACCTTTCAACTCCAATTCGTATAGCCGCTCGGCGTCTGGTTTGGCGTAGCAGAATATCAACTTATCACCACCCGAAACAGCCAACGCCTGGCGATAGGTTTTCTTTATGCGCGCAAATTCCTCACTGCGGTAAAGGTCGTAATCGCTGACGCACAACTCCCACCACCGTTCTTGACGAGACGCCCAGGCTATGACTCCTGGGTGTTCGGCTTCGATGCGCTTTACAGCGGCTAACAACAGCGAGGTATATTTCCGGAGGTCGGCTTTCATAACGTAGTATCTTCCTCGCCGAGGGATTGCGCCAACTCCGCCAACAGACAGACGTGTACGTGCTCGTCGACGACAATCTTGTTGATAAGTTGGATAGCCAACGCCGAGGTCACAGTTGGTGTAGGGTTGTTGGCCTGAATACGCTGAATGAGTTTTTCGTACTCGGCGATGGTGTCCTGCTCGGCGCGGATGTTGATCTGGACGGCTTCAGCCGCGCTTTTGGTCGTAATGTCCACTTTGGCTGCCGAAAACGCAGGTCGCGATACGTTACCTCCGATACGGTTAATGAAGTCGCCTAATCGGTCGTAGTGCTTCATCTCAGTGAGGGCGATACCGAGGAACGTTTCGCCAATCTCATCGAAGATCATCCGCTGCTGCGTGTACTGGAGAATGGCCGTGAGTTCTGACGTGGGGGCCGTACCGACGTATGCCTTGTAGAACCACTCGGCCGGAACGCCGTCGTCAGGTTTGGCCTTGGAAACATCGGGATAATCAACCGAGCTATTGGCGTAACGCATCGACTCTACCAGCGCGTCGGCCATCGCTTCGACGTTGTCCTGTTTGGCGGGATTGTGTAAGAGAATCGTTTTCATGGCTATTTAATCGTTGAACCGAATCCTCCGGCGTCGCGAAGCGAGGGTGTCAGCGTGTCGGCTTCCTCCACTTCGATATACGGCGCGGGGACAATTACCAGCTGGGCCATAACGTCACCCACCTTGAATTCCTTGGTATTCATATTCACGTTTTGGGGCTTCATTCCGGCGACCTCGCCGAAAACGTTGGAAAGCAATCCGCAGACGCTCTTGAAGAACCTGTGGACTAACGTCGGTAAGTGCCACGTCTTCTTGTAACGAGCGCGCATCGTACCGCGATAGCCTGGGTCGATAACGCCCGGCGCGTTACACATCACCAGGTCCATTTTCGAACAACGCGAATTCGGGACCAGCAGGCCGCAGTACCCCTTGGGGATTTCAACGGCGATGCCGGTATCGTATTCGATGTAATCTTCGGTTTCCTTTACGGCCACGGCCACGAGGTCCAGTCCGTTATCCTCACCGTCAGGGTGAGCATACGCCGGTAGTACGGCTTCGGGGTGTACTTTCTTAAATTTAACAACCATACATTCTATGTTTTATTCATCGAAAATAACCTTGTTATCCTAACAAATCGAACTTAAATCCGGTGGTCATACGCGACGCCGCCAAGTCGGCCAACCAGAACGACGACGAAATATCATCGTGACTGCCGACGCTCTCCAGCCCCTTTTCGGTAAAGGCAACGGAACCGAGGTCTTGGAATATTAGGTCCTTGACCTGCTGAGAGTAGACGTTGCCCACTGGAATGTGGATTTTGCCGCGTTCGAATAGCGTTGAGAGGTGTGGCCACCCGGTTTTCAAGTCGTACTTATCAATTCCCGTAGTGTGACCGATAACGGGCATCCCCTCGGTGTCGGCCGTCTCGACGAATATCTGTTGGAATGTGTTATTCTCCATCACGATAAGGTCAGGCCGGAAGCGGGAGTTGATACGGCGCAGGACGTTCATCTGTTCGAAGAACTTTACACCTTTTTCACGGTAAAGGTGTAACAACCAGCGTTCGTCGGTCAACTCGTCGATACCCCACACGCTGAATACGGCGTAGTCGGCGCCGACGTTGGCTGAAATAGCGAAGTCACACCCGACCACCACCTTGGAGAACTTAACCGGGAATTCTTCGCGTGAATCCACCAACGTGTAATTTTCCATCCGCAGTAGCGAACGCGTGAGGATTTCCATCGGGAATATTGACGACTCGTTGGTAATCGGGCGGCAAAGGTTCTCGCGCGAGAAGATGATTGAACCCTGAGTCTCCTTTTTATCCATCAGGTCCTTGAACGACCAGCGCTGAGGCCAAAGGATTCGCCCGTCGGGGAAGATGGCCGGGTACTCGATAACGAACCAACCGTTCTTGGTCTTGAGGTCGCCGTAAAGGTCCTCGGCGTGGAACGGCGTACCGACGACGATAATCTGGCCGCCGGGTACGAGCATGTTCATAATCACGGAGTGGAAATAGTCGGTGGACTTATTTCGCTGGAGACTGGAATAAATGACGTTGTCCTTCAAGCCGTCATCGACGATAATCCAGTACGGGTGAGCACCACGCACCGAAGAGCCAAAACCCTTTACCGTCAACCGCGCTCCATTACGACATACTATGTTGGTAGCAGACCAACTGTTGGCCGTAGACTGAGGGAACAGCCGCTCCTTCAGAATATCATTCTCCTCGATAGTCCCCTTCAAAATCTCCATGAGGTCGATTCCCTGTTGTAAAGAGAACGAAAACAAGACACCGCGGTTAGACGAAGCCGCCGTGGGTCGCTTTGAATAACTCCTTGTGCGCGGGCGTGTATAGCGATATAACTGCCATGCGGCGTAGGCGTTGGAGAAATAGAACGAGTTGTGTGTGACCGTACCGTCGCCCAGCACGAAGCGGTGGTCGCCGTCGGTGGTGATAGATATGTAATCACCCTCACCAACGGACGTAATCTTCAACGACGATACCACCGTAGGGTGTACGCCATCGATAGTTCCCCAGTCTTTGTGTGACGTCTTGGAAGACCAGTCAGTTTGGACCTTTTTACGGGCGATTTTCACCGGGATGCGGTCCAATTCACCAGAAATAGTCACACACCACGACGAATAGTCGCGGTCTAACGCTTTACAATACCGCGTTCCACCGCCCATTCGGGTACAGAAGCCAAGGCTGTCGGCCAAATTCTTCACGTCACACACCAACTGGTAGTTCGTGTTACCGAAGTGATAGCCGCCCTGCCAGTAGTTACCGTCGGAATCAATCAACCCGGCCAACATCTGGAGACGGACCTCCTCGCTGTTGACTAAGTACTGCTCCGGAATGTGCTTATTGTAGAGCAGGTCGTAGCCCTTGAGCATTCTTTCCAGCGGGTTACGCTTACCGCGTCCACGAGTACCGATTCCAATCGTTACCGTCAAATCCTTTTGACCGTAATGAAGCCCCAAGCGCTCGGCGTAGGAGCGTAAGTACTCACACACTTCGGGGTCGGCGGTGGTGATCTTCTGGTTGTTGGAGTTGCCGTCGCCTAACCAGTACCCCAAGAAATACGGTTCCAGCCCCACAGGTCGCGCGGGGTACTGCACCGCCACCTTGAAACCGCGGTAGCGTTCCTTCACCCTGTTCGGGGTCTTACTCAAGAGCGTTGGAATATCAATATCCACTATCCGCTTCGACGCCGCAGCGAGGGAACCGCCGCGGTCTTTTTCAATCAACGTACAAATGTGGCGTGAATTGACGGTATAGCTATCACCGCGCGACTGGTCGATACGGTACATCATCGAGTCGTGACCGCGACGTGTAGCAACCACGCGACGCGGCTTAGAGTCAATCCCCATCAACAGGTCGCCAACCACCACGTCTTCGACCTTTTTGATAGTTCCGTCGTACATCCGGACGGGGGTTCCGACGGCTTCACATTTTCCGTGGTCACGAGCAGCGTTGATACACAATTTCTTGTGTTGGTGTACTAACTCTCCCCACTCCAGGTGGTGCCACGATAGTTGAAAATCGGGGATGACCGAAGTGATGAAATACGTCAAATTGGCGCATCGTAGGGTATCTTCAACGACCGCTGATAGATTCTCTTCATATCTGGGACGAAAATCAATAGACATATCGCCTGTGTATAGAACGCGGTAGGTATCCTGCATAAGTGCGTCGAAAACGGCATCTACATCACGAACATCGCCATTCATCATTTCGTTGAGACCGCGTTCATCCATGGCTTGTATTATTTCATCTACAAGTTCCAAGCAAGCCAAACGATGGTTATACGATGGCTCAACGAATGAAGGATGGGGGAGGGCTGGTTGTATCATAATAGCCATTTAATAGCAACACCCAAAGGGGTCTCGATTCCCTCTGGGTGTTACCGGGTCCACAACAAAACTCATCTCTTCAAATTCAACGCCTGGGCGAGGTAACGTTCCATTTCCAGGGTCTCGCGCTGGTACACCTCTTCGGGGTATTCTTTCAAGAGCACGGAGTTGTAACTCTCGATAGCTGCACCGAGCAGCGTAGTCAGCTGTATAATCTTGGCCTTATGGACCGCTGCACGGTCGTCGGCGTTAAAAGTGAAGCAGAATTTTGTCTTGTTGGCGTCCATTATATCGACGTAACCGAACGTCTGAAGCGTCTCCAACAGGTCCAACGCTTTACGGTGCGACAGCGTCGTTTTCTTTACAACCTCTGTACGGGTGAAAGTGCGCTGGGCTATCATTTCCCGTTCCAAAGCGTCTTTACACAAAATACGAAGCAATTCGAGTGCTTTGGAAAAGGCCAGTTGGCGGTTTTCGTCCTTTTCGGTGTACTGTTTTGTCGCTTCTACCTCTTCGGGCGTTTGAGCGACACGTGCGTTATCTGCCATTTTGTTTTACGGTTTCTCGTTTTATAGTTGGAAACAACTCACCGCGGAAACGTACCATCGTCTGTACCAAATGCGTGCACACGTCTTCAGGGCGGACGAAAAGGTCACGCAGCGGCAACATCGTCATGATTTTCAGTTCGTCGTCCTCCGGTAGGCGATACACCACGTCAAACATATACCGCCCGTCTGCAGGGTCGCGCGTAATACCAACGACCTTGACCTCGATAATCTCGATAGCCCCCTTGTCGGCCACCAGTACATAACGCGAATCACCAATATTAGGCAGCATATTGCCCTTGAGGCGCGCGGCCTTTCCGTTCTGGTTGATGTCCCGCGGGGGGGTTACGCGTTTTTGCTTGACGGCACCGCTCTTCAGGCGGTTGTAGGCTTGGTTGGCGTCGAATACCTTTTCGGCCAGCGTATCCAGGTCAGGCGTAATTTGGCTGGCGGGCTGGTAACGGTAACGAATCGCCGACTTATCGCCCAAACGTTCTATCAGCCCGTTGGCGGTAAGTACCTCGAAAAGCGGCGGTGTGATTTTGGGACTCAGGCCGTTCTTGGCCAGTATAGCGCCAAACGACGCTCCGGGTTCCAGCACGCTTACCCACTTATTCGTGGAACGCTCCAAGATTTCTGCGATGGACGCCTTAACGCCCGAGATAAATGATTTCTTGTCCATTTTGTTATACGGTTTTGTTGTTAGACACACTGTATAACGTTGGCTGTTTCTACTTGGCGCACTTGAACTCGAAGAACTCGTTACCGCGACGGCGAGACTTTTTCTCGGTGGCGGATGATATATCACCCGTAGCACGCAACCGCCGCACGCAGTAGCGGAAATACTCGGCCGTGGCTTCCACGTCGTTCATCGCGCCATGGGCGTCGGTAAGTATAATCCCCGCGCGTTCACACGTGGCGCCAAGAGTCATTTTCTCGTCGCCCGTCAGACCGTACATCATTTTGGAGAGATACATCGTATCCAGCGTCTGATCCTGGATGTAGTTGAACAGGCTCTGCTTTTTACCGTAGGCGGAATAGTAGAACGCCGCTTCCAACATCCCCACGTCGAACATCACGTTGTGACCCACAGCTACCAACCGCCGCTGGTCCTTACCCTTGGTATCGGCGAAATTCTGGGTACAGAACCGCATGAACGCGTCGATAAACGCATTCAACTCCATACCGCGATTCACCTCAGCCATATTCACCATCGTCTTTTGGATAGATTCTTTCGTTATTTGGAGGTCGTTGTATGGCTTAACGTAGGTTTCCCAGCGGTCTACCTCTTTCAGGGTGTTGAAGTCTAACACAACGGCCGCAAACGACGTTATGGGGTTCTGTGCGGGGTCCAGGCCCCCGGTTTCAGTGTCCATTACAAGGTACGGTGAACGTTTCATATCATTTTAAGTTTTCGTAAGTAACGCTGTAAAATTAAAAAACCGCCTCGCTGTATCACTACTGTGGGGCGGTCGGGGGTGAATTAAACCTTTGATTGATGGAAGTCTGTTAAGACTTTAAGGTCGGGGCGATATTTCACGCCCCGCGCTCGTCGGTTGCCGTTCCTATTGGTGTTCCCTTTGCCGGCACGGGCGAACTGCCACAACGTTAACGAACGAAATTTCTTAAAAACCCCCTCACCCATGGACTTTCGGGCCACGTCTGCCACACGCGGTTTTAATTGGGGGTTTAGTCGGCCCGGAAGGATTCGCACCTTCAACGCCAGATCCAAAATCTGGTGTGTTACCATTACACCACAGGCCAATCAAGGGGCGCGACGTATCGCTTATACTCTTCCCCTTGTAGAGTCTGTCTCCTCCGCTCCGGCGCTCGCTATGGAGGAAGTCTGCGTTGCTGCCTTGGAGACAATTTGTTTGCTGGCGACAGGGCTTATACCGTTTGGAGGCCTGCCTTAACCCCACCAGCCTGGGGTATGGTAGAGGAAACACCGCGGTCGGAAAAGAAACTACACTCGCTGAAAACCTAACTCTTCGTTGCTTGGCGTAAAGCGGCGTTCCCTCATTTCAGATACTATAACGTTGGAGCGAAAGTAACTAAAAATCCGCCAGGGCAAACCACCTCCCTGGCGGACGTGCGAAAGCGAACTGCGTTACCAGTTACGGGCTATTTCTTAGCCTTTTTGCCGTAGGCGCGGAAACTGTACACCGGGCGGAACTGGATGGTCTTGTAGGGCTCGGTGGGGGCCGTAACGCCCGTCTGCGGATTACGCGCCATACGTGACGGCTGGTCCTTGAGGACGAACTTTCCTACCTTACCGATGGCGACGGTTTCGCCCTTGTCGCGAACCTCCTCGGTGAGAATCTCTTCCAGGGCGCGAACGACAGCAGTCGCCTGGGCCTTGGTGACATCAGCCTTAGCGGCCAACGCACTGTAAAAATCTTGCACTTTCATTGTACGATAATTTTGATTGTTGATAAATATGAGGTTGTTAAACCTTTATTCCTGCGGTCTTATAATTGTCAATCCAGCATCAGCCAACTGCTGACGAAGTGACAAGTAAGCACGGTCACGAATATCGGCGTCGTACCACCACTCAGCTACACTCTTCCCTCCTTCAACGCCAACGCCGATGTCCTTGTTGATGGCGATTCCGTACATCATACGTTCTTCGTCTTCGTCAAACATCGTTACTTTCTCGATGGTTTGGACGATGTAATACGGAATTAACGTATCGCCAAGTTCGATGAAAACGGCGTTTAAGCGTTTGTTCTTTGATTTACCTATTAACTCGGTTAGAAATTCTTCCATCCCCATGACGGAACCCTCGTCGACATTGTCTTCGTCGTAGTCGACGCCGTCATCAGCGTTACGCTGGGGATTGTAACGCCGCTTCAAAGTACGTTTTGCCGGAGCGGCGGGTTGTTTTTCGTCAATCTTCGACGTGCGGACCTTTACCATCTTGTTTCACCATTTTGATGTACCCGGCCTTTACCAACTTACGCATGGCGTTACGGTTGTTGAGGGCCTGTAAATAAACACAATCGGGGTTGTATTGGACCTTAACGGCACGACGCGTAACGGGTTTCCCTGTGGTGACGTCTATTTCCAGTGTGGTCTCGGTACCAATCTCCCGACATTCTCCGGTCTTATAATTGAACTCGTACAACCGCATACCGGGGAGCCGCGTGGCTGAACCCAGATAACGTTGTTCTTGCTTTTGGCGTTCCAGCTGTTCAGTGCGGGTACGCTCGGCGTCTTGCTGGAAGAAACGCCCGGTATGAAAGAATTCGCTCATTTCTCGAAATGTTTTAGTCCTCGCTCGATACCCGCCAAAGTCTCGCTGGTAAAGGCGTGGATAATATCGGGTTTTGTGTTACAACGCCAATACGGAACTGCTCCTTCCACGCCAGGCCCAGCGAGGTGGTACTGCATAAGCGAAAATTCCAACACGTAATCAGCCTTGGGGGAATTGTAGTTGCCCGGCAGCCGTATCTGTACTTGGAGCAGGTGGGCGTATCGGCCGCAGAATATCTCGTCACGACTATGGGCGTGGTCCAAACGTAGGCGGTAGGCGTCCATCGTGAGTTGGAATTCGCGAATGTAAGTAGTGTTGGCGAGTTTTACCGTTCGTGTCAAGATATGAATGTGGTTGGTATTATCCATCCACTGGCCATGGATGATTTCGGCGTGGTTTGGCAGGTTGAGTATTACCGTGGCCCAGATTTCCTGGGGAATTACCGAATTGTGTTCGGGTTGATGGCGAAACGCTTCGGGCCACGTGGCTTCGAATTCGTCATCGACGGCCTCCTGTACCAAGGCGGCGATTTCTTCGGCGTAGAGCCAATTGATTATCCAACGAATCAGGCGTTTCATCGTGTTACGGATTTTACCATTTGACCGTCGTCTGGAAATAGGCGAAGTTGCCTGACTCCTGGTTGTACTTTGGCCGCTGGCTGTTGGCGCTTATCGGTCAGCGTGAGTTCAAAACCGTTGGTGCTACCGACGGTGATACTCTTGACGTCGAGTTGACGTGTGATTATCTGTTTGGCGTATTCATGAGCCATACGCTTCATACTGCGGGCAATATGGCCGATGTAGGGATGTTGTTTAGCTTCTTGTTCCATTTCGTGGTAGGTTTTACGAACTCAATAACGTTGGCGGTTCTGGGTGATGCCTTACGCGCGTGTATGTACACGTGTACGCGCTGAGGTGTGGGCCTTTCTCGCGTGCGTGTGTTCTCTCGCGTAGGCGTACGAGCGCACGTATGTGCGCGTCAGAGAGACGTCTTCGACAGATTTATCTGGAGAAGAAAGTCTCTCTGGTAAGTGGAAAGAATAGTGTTTTTTATTCTTTCCACCGGAAAGCAGGGGTAAGGGGATATAGGGGTATATAAGAGGGGGTTGTAGGGGGAGGAAGAAAGGGGGAAAAGGGGAGAGGGGAATCGCCAACCAAACAAACTTCCAAAGGGTTATTTATCGCCAAAGGAGTCAAAATCTTCAACCAGATTTTCAGCATGGCATTTGCGTATCGCCTCGCAGGTGACCCAGGTGTACCGAAAACGTATTATCAGCAGCACACAACGACAAAATGAGCCACCCCATGGGTTTAGGGTGGCTCTGTGAAGATAGAAAACGCGGTTCGTTACGATACGGGCTTGTCCTCGGCTTTCAACACTGCTTCGGCGTCGACCACCTTATCGTCCAGGTCCGTCACCTGGGGCTCGCCACCGTCAGCAGGAACGTCGATACGGCGCAGCCCCACCTTGGCCCCCAGTTCACGACCTAACATCGCAGCCAACGCCGCCATGGGGTTGTCGTGGGTAGCAGCGGCGGGTTGTTCCTCTTCGTCGGGGTCTTAGATTCCGTGCTCACGGCGGTACGCTTTCGACTGAGCGCTGAAACGCGCGCGGTACTCTCGCTGGATGCCGTCGGGATTGGTACGGAGCCAACCCTCATCGGCCAACGTAGCCAGCAGCGGTACGTTGAAAGCGACCAGTTTCTCTACCAGGAACGTACCAACGCCAAACACGTTGGCTAACAGTACGCCGTCGGTGCGGCGATACACAGCGGACATCAGGTCTTGTTCCACCAACACGAATTGGCCGTAGAGTTCACGCGGGTTGGTGGTGGGGACGTGGCGAGCGATTTTCTCCACGCCTATGCCGCAGTGGCCGTAACGTTCGTTGACGACCTCCAACACGGTACGCTCGATTAATCGCCACTCCTCGTCCAGCACCGGGCCGTATTTTTCGATGGCCTCGACGCCAAGCGCTGTAAAGCGGAGCGTGTCGTCGTCAACGCAAAACTCCAACAGCCCGGCGTCGGTACACTCGTGCGACAGACGCTTGATTTCGCTGACGACCGTGGCGTTGTCGTCGATAGGCATCATCGCCCGAAATACCAGGTTGTTGTCCAGGAACGTCCCCAGCCATTGACGGATTTCGCCGTAACGCGGGGCCGCTTCAGCCACGTCAGTGAAAGGCAGTGGACCCTCGTCCACGCAGATGATACTCGGGCGGTCAGCGGCGGCATTGGCCGCAGCGTACAGGAACAGGATCTGGGCCTTGGTGATACGCGCTTCGTCGTTGATAGGTAACGCCTCCTGGGCGTTGAACACGGTGGTAATTACGTTTGTTTCCATTTTGTTGTACTATGATTTGAATGGTTTACGGAAATTCGGTTACTGGGCCTCCCTTTCGAATGCCCGTAGCAGTTCACGGGTGTCGGCTATACGTTCACACAACCGACGAACTTCTTCTTCGCTGGCGTTGGCCTTAGCGCGGTTGAGTGATTTGACCTGGTTGCGATACAGGGCTACCTGTACACGGACAGCCTCCTTGGAATGGTTCTTTGCGTAGTCACGGGCCGTAGCCATGGCCGTGGCGCGGGTTACTCGATTAGGTGCCATAATTCGTTGTATTAGGGGATTAGACTTCAATTTCTACTTTCTCGAACATCTGGCGATCGGGGTTGAAGTCGCCGAACGTCACCCCCACGCGATACCACGCTTCGGCTGCCTCGCGGTGCGTAAGGTTTTGCACCGCTATGGCGTTGCGCCGTTCGCCGTTGATAAGTGCGTGGGTGAAGATGTTAGGGGCGGGGAGCAGGTCGCGCGACATTGTCAGCCGTCGCTCTTCGACGATACGACGTTCGGTGTCGGGCATATCGCGCAGGTCGCTGTTGGTGTCGGCGTTGACGATGTAAAGATTTACAAGGTTTTTGGGTTTCATGGCTTACCAGTTTTGGCGTTCGTACTCTTCGAAGCGGGCTTCGCAGTCCGCCAACCCGAGTTCACGTAATTGAACGTTGGCGGTGCTGATGGCAGTCGTCATCTGCTTCACGCCGGACCCGTACCCTATCATCGCCTCTTTAAGCGATTTGAGGCGGTCGTCCAACAGCAGTAGGCCCATCCATGCATATCGGACGTACTGCGGTCCGACCTCTTCACACGACCAGCGCCCCTGATTCTGGATGGATGTTACCAACGTAGGCTCGTCGCTGCCGGTAACGCCGCGATCGATGTAAAACGTCAGCAGCGACTGCTGGTCGATATTATCGGCCGCATCCACCAACCCGAACGTTACGGAATCCTCGCTATACCGCGCCACTCGCCAATCGACGCAGTTACGATTCTTCTCCAGGAACTCAAGCAATTCGCGGGAGAAATTGTTCGTCAACCCCTCGATAGAAGCGTTGTAAACGTTAATCTTTTTCAAGAGGGCTTCACGTTCGCTCTTTCCGGCGTCGGTGGAGAGGTAGGTGTGCTGGGTGTAGAAGCGGAACCATTTCAGGCGGGCGTCGCGAAACAGCGACTCCATATTGTTCAAGTAATCGACCATTTCGCGCTTCGACTTTTGGTATTCACCCGGCCGGAACGAATTACCCCCCATCGATTGGAACGCCAGGTCGTACGCCTTTTGGGCCTTGAACGTGGGTTCGGGGTTGATGCCGGTACGGCGGGCCTCGGCTTCGGTCCAATCCTCGCGGCGTTTGAAGACCTCGATGATGGCGTCCATGACGGCCTCCTTGGTCTTGAATTGGTTGATACGGTACGTTTTCATCGTGCTATTTGTCTTGCGGTTTTGACTATTTTACTTGGCGAGGCAGGCGTTGATGGCGTCGGTCAGGCGCTCCTCGTTCTTGGGCTCTTCAGGCTGAATGGGCTCTTTAGCCCACTTCCTCCACGCGGCGTTCTCGTCAGCACGAAGCATCAGCACGTCGCCAGAACCATCAGCCCACCAGTCGCTGCAGTGCGAGAGGTGAATGCCGGCCTGGTTATCACAAGCAGAGCACATTTTCTTGTAAATCGACCGGAACATCGCTGATACTCGCCGACCGCTGAAATGGCCGCCTTTCTTGGCGTCGTTGGTGATGTAGATTTCGGCGGCGATGGTGATGATATCGCCTAACTCTTCGTCTACGAACGCAGCCGAGGCGTCGCCCCAATAGCCGTGTTTGATAGTGTCCTTGAGGAGTTGCTGTTCGTCAGCGGTCAGAACCTTTACAATTTCGCGGATAGTTTCAATAGTTGCTTTCATAATTTTGAGTGTTTAGTTTTCTTTTCCAAGAGCAAAATTAGTAACTTTTCTCCAATCTACAAAATATTTTGGAGAAAATTTTTCAACTTTTTACCAACATCCTCAAAACGTCACACAAGCGAATATATCGTCATCGCCAATAACGCCAAAACTACACTCCAAGCCATAAAATAAAGGAGGTTGATGACCACACGGACCACCAACCTAAGTATATATACCAACGGTTTCATCACGGTTTGAATAGCATTTTGTTACACTTAGGACAGCGCAGCAGAACCTTGGGTAGGTAGCGGTCCTCAAACGCGCCACGCATAAAGATTCGCGCCTGGTCGTGAGCGAGGGGGATGTTTTCGCCACACTCACACGTCAGCGTGACGTGGGCGGTGTACTTACCCTCACCAGGTGTTTCGTTGAGGTAAAGGCGGTCGGGGAACTGGCGAAACTCCAGTACGCCGTTGGCGTTACGCGTCCACGAGTTGATACGTTCTTTTCCAAACCCCATATCCATCGTGATGGCGTACCCCTTGGTGTTGGTCAGGAACTCGGGCGTTAGACAGATTTGAGCGTCGTGCGAGTGCTTAGGGTCATCGCTGGGGACGGTGTAACACCCATAACGGCGCATTTCTTCACTCAGGCGCGGGTCGTCGTAGTTACGTTTTTGGTCCATATCGTTTACGAGATTTTTAGTTAAATAACGTTCCGTTGGCGTATTTCATCACCCAGGCTGTCGATTCCAACAGATAGTCACCAACACGAGCCATATCCACCAACCGCCAATACTGAGGAAATACGCGGCCCGTAGGGTCTTCTCCAGTGGCGGAGTTGTAACGGACTTCCATGTGCGTACGACCGAAGTCGCGAAAACCTAAACGCGCCACACGGAAGTGATGTTCGTCCTCGGGGCTGGTTAAGGTTACACAGATGGCGTTTACCAACGACGATACGCGTATCAAGTTCTCTACATCGGGGAATCCTGTGAATAGCTTTACCCACACACGTGGGTTAGCTTGGCGCAATTCGGTAACAACTTCGATAACGCGCTGGGGATAGTTCATCGGTTCGCCGCCAATAATCTGTACCACCGGAAAGGAATCACCCAGGGCACGACCCGTTGAAATACACACCTTACCCTGCTTGGCCCACAGGTCACGTGCCGCGGCCAACACCCGCATTCCATAGGCATCAACGGGCAGTTCGTCCACTATCAGGCGGCATATACGTCCTTTGTAGTCCATGGCTATCGGTTTTTGTCGTGTTTAACGGATTTGTGTGACTCGGCTGGTACCTTGTCTTCTGCCTTGGTGAAGCGTAGGTCGCTCTGGAGACAAAACGGGTACGGTACAGGCATACAGTTGAGTTCTTCGCGCCGCGTTGGTAATTTCCATCCACGGCGTTTGCCTTTCACGCGTTTAAGTAACGATGGCGGAATCATATCTTTTGGCGGTTCGTAGGCCGGTACGGGCGGGGTTTCGGGTTCAGGCTTCGGCAGCACGGGACGCTGAATGCCCTTATTCGTGTTGGCGGTGCCGATTTTAGCCTGTTTCCCACGAAGACGGTGTAAACCCCTCCGCGAGGCCGTCGAGTGAACTGTAGCAATCAACAGTCCCCCATTTAGCACAGAACGCCTTAATATTCATCGTGGCGTAGGTTTCGATAAGTTCTTTCAGCGCTGGGCCGCCTTCGTAAAGCACGTCGCGCTGACCGGGTCGTCGGGACATATCACAGATAAGTTAAGGTGGTGGTGTATTTAGCGCGTTCTTCGTCCAGGAGGGCCAACAGCCGCTCCTCGCTGCGTGACGAAGAACCCTCGTAGTGGTACTCATCGAGTGTGAGTTCTACCTCGGCGTCGTTGTGGACGGGATAACCGCGCCCTCGCGCTATCAACTGGCGTTCGGTCTTGGCGCGTTGACGACGTACATCCTCGATTTGGCGTATTATTTCGTCCTTAGTCATCACCGTGTCAGTTTTAACATCCAATCACGGAACTGGTACGGCGCACGCGGTTCGCGTTCTACCATCTGGCCTGTGCGTAGGTTACGCAGGTGGTAGGTCGGGAACTCGTCCTCGGTATCGCCGCCAACGATAAGGCACGTGTCTTCGCCCTTACCAGCGGCGTCGTACATTTCGTCCAACAACCCAATAGGGTCGTCGTTGGCGTCATCGTACACCACGCCTTCCAACTCCAAGAACGTCCGTTCGTCGTATTCAACACCGACGTATTCAGCTATTTCGGGCCACGTCTTAACCTTCACGCGGGAGTCGATACGGTACAGAGGATTCATCGTTTGGGGGGTTATTTAGAGCGCTCGGGGTCGAGGGCCTTGATCATACATTGCATTTTACGGAGATTGTATTCAGCGAAAATTGACTTTTCAGCCAGCGTTTGGCGATACGCCTCAACGAGGTGAGGCCGTAAGGCGTCGAAGAACTCGCCGTTGATGGCGGCGTCGGCTAAGACTTTGCCTTCGAGATCGGTGATGTTGATAATTACGGCCGAACCGAAGTACGCGTTACCGCTTACGTGCGTAAGCGTGTCCAACGTCTTCATTACGGCCTCAGCGGACTGGGCGTAGGCCTTACGCTTCTCAGCCAGGAACTGTTTAAGGGTCTCGGATTTCATATTTGCTATTCTAATAGTATTTTCAAGAGTTCTTGACGGCGCACGTTAATTCGCGCTAATTCTTGGAGGGCCGCTGAACGATAAGCGTCAACGTCTTCAAAATTATCGGTGTTAGTCACGATAATATCAGGATTTGTGAGGCGCGAAGCCCACCAGATGGTTTCTTCCAATTGGACGAGTTCTTCCCGCGGGATATAACGAGTTTGATCGTTAACGATGTAATTCTTTTCCATTTTTCAAAACACAATACGGTTCTACAATCTTACGATGGCGGCCAAATAGGCTTCAGCCTCGGTAACGCTGGGCGTTTCACCATCCCAGCCAGCAGCATACGCCGCGGCGATAATCATTTCACGTGTCATAGGGCTACCGACGGTTTAAGCGTTCAATAATCCGGTTAATCACATACCCGCCATACCCAATAACGAGCAGTCCGCACAGTTTCGTCAAGCCGTCACCGTACCACACCAAGTTGACGCCAACGAACGCTATCACGACGACGATTATAACCAGCATCCACGCGGCGCGTTCTTCCAGTTGTTTACGATTCTTGTCCATTTTTACAGAGTTTAGTTTCATTTTCCACTACAAAGGTAATACGAATTTTCCAATCTACAAAATATTTTGGCGACTTTTTCGATAATTTATCGAATTTTATACAAACCCCCAGCAGGCACTCGCCTACTGGGGGAACAGAAAAAGAAGTGTTACACCCACCGCCTCGCGGCGTCTGGTGGAGTAACGTTGTTAGATGAATTTCCGCGCTATCCACTGGATGTACTCGTGTTCGACCTTGGCGCGTTCGGTTTGGCCGCGGTGGCTGCCCTGCTCACAGATATACGCCCGCTTGGCGATTTCGTAGCACGACTCAGCACCAATTTGCTCCATCATCCACTGGTAGGCGTCGGTGTTGTTAGCGCCAATACCCGTGACTTCAGCCGTACCGTCGAGTAAACAGATATTCACCTCGAACGGGAATTGGAGCATATTTTGTCGTTTCAGCCACAGTGTCAATTCCTGACGCAAGTTGCCGCCAGGGTATTCTTCTTCGTGGTACTCAGCGTAGACGCCGTTGGAAAGGACCTTGGAGCCAGGTTCGCGTTCAAAGGCCCGTTGAGTGCGTTTACGAATACGCTGTAACACCTCGTTCCATTCCATTTCGTCAGGGCTGGTTTTCTCCAACCCGAACAAATACCGCCACCAGAAGAAAGACGGGCGGTGTTCCGCGATCAGCACCACGACGATAGCCAAGGCGCACACCAGCGCGGCGAATAATGTCGATTTGTCGTCCATTTTGGTCTTGAATTTTCGTTATCGTGAAGCGAACGTCACCTTGTACCACCCGGCTCCGGCCACGGCCACAAATCGAACGTTACGGTCCTTCTCGTCGAGGGAGATGTATACCACTGCCGAGGTGTTAGCGAACGCCGGAACCACACCTGTCTCAGGAGACGACGCCACGGCGGCTATTTCCGTCGCCGTCATCTTCTCCACCGTGGTGTCGGGACGAACGTCGAAGCCCAGCGAACGGATGGCGCCCATCACGTAGTCCGAGGCCTCAACGCGCGTCTGCAGCATGTACATCATATTTTCGAAGTCGCGCCGAAATTCGCCAAACGAACGTACCTCGGTGGTAGTAGTTACGGACTTCCCTGCCACGTCGTCGCCAACGAACATCAGGTTACGGGTACGATCGGCCCAGCCGTTGGCGACGGGTACTACCTTTGAGGCCTGCCAACCGATGGTTTCGGCCTTTTGAGCGACATACGACGCACGCTCCTCCAGTTCGCGTTGAAGATTTACCAACACGCACGCTTCCTCGGTGCTGATGAGTTCGATGGGCTGGCCGTTCCAGCGCTGCTTGAATTCTTGAATTTCCATCACTTCTTGAATTTAGATTTTTGCTTTTTGTTAAACTTATGTTGCGGTACACGTCCCTCCTCCTTGGTTAATTCGTGGTCGTCACCCGCTGTCTTGTTAAACTTTGTGCGCCAGAATTCCGTTTCTGCTTCAACACGTCGCCGTGGTTCTTCCAAAGCATCACGCTGTTGCTTGATACGTTGCAAGAATAAGTCACGGATGGCGGTGGCTGTAGTACGTTCGTTATCGGTAACGGGTTCGGCCTTTACATCCTCCACTTCGTCAATACCGCTTACGGCGTGGTCATGTTGTATGCGGTTGAAGTCGTAGTTCATGGATGATGGATATTCCATTTCTGCCTTGGGGTCATACTCTTCGTTGGTAGGCATGAAGCGGGCGTAATACGAGTTGTGAAGTCCAGCAACGAGTTTTGGTAGACTCCAGTTCATACGTGCCGCCACGCGTCCCAGGATAATCTCTTTGAGGTTAATACTCTTGTAGATGGTTTCCTGGATGTGCATACGTATCTCTGCTTCGACGTTAATGTCCACAGCGCCGTTAATGAAGATTTGGTCACCCTCAGCTTCCTTCCGTATTTGCTCCAAAGTACGCAACATGGCGTTGTAGGCTTCCACACCACGCAGGGCCTTGTAACGGAGTTTCATCTGGCTATACATCCACGCCAATTCCTCCAACCGAGGACGCTTCGAATACAGACGCACATCCTGTACGCGGTTACGGAACTCTTCGCGGCGTTTCTCGATATCGGTGATATGGCGCTTGAGGATTTCTTGTACGTAGTCCTGGGTAATCTCCAATTCACGGCTTTCGGCCATAATACACACAACCTCTTTGGGGGTGAACATCTTACCGAGTAGTTCCTTGATATCTTCGACCAGAGATAGGTCGCTGGCGTTCAGCTTTTCGAATTCGGCACGGGCTTCAGCACGACGCTTTTGTCCAGCGATATAACTACCACGAGCGATGGCTTTTTGGCGGCTGGCGACCATAACCACTTTCTTGCGCTTGGAATACAGCGCTTCGATTTCTTCGCGTTCTTCGGGAGAGAGATGTTTTATCGAGCGATGTAGCTTTTCAGGAAACCAATTAAGGTTAATGCTGGTTCCGTCGCTGGCCGTAACCGATACACGTCGTACGATTATCGAATGGCGAAGAACTTGGTATTTTCGCCATGCAACAGCATCAACCACATCGGCTGGTATTTCATCGTTGATACCGAGATTGTTAGGACTTTCCGCCATATTTGTCTTGTTAATTTTTGTAATAATAAATGGTTTGGAGGATTCTACACCATTGTAGATTATTGCTCGTCGTTGGAATGGAGTCCCGACAATGGGTATTTTGGCGCCACCTCGTTACGATAATCCACAAAAGCCCAGCGGTTGTGGTCACCGCTCAAAGCGCCAAGCAATTCGCGGTCACGCCAAATGTTGTTATGGACGGGAAACGGTTGGCGGCGCATACGCGTAGGGACTATTCCGTAGGCGATGGTGTTACGCGCTGTGCCCTCGCTGACCTTTACGGCGTCGGGAACGGTTAAGCGAAACGCCTGACCCGCGTCCTCTGGGTAGAGTACAGGGATCAGGAGTCCGTCACGCGTTTTATAGATTTCGTATTTCATCTTTTGGTGCGTTCTCGTTCGCGTACTAACGTCCAGCGTAGTTTATTCGCCAAGGCCGTATACTGCATATCGGTATAGACCACCGCGGCTTGGTTGATGCCTGCTTCAACCTCCAACGTGTTCACCAAAAGTTCCAACTCGTGGAGTTCCAACCGCACGTTGTTACGCGGCGTAGTACATACGGCAGGGCCGCGACGCTTTTTATTCATACTGCTCATAATCGTCAACCAATTCTTCTGTTGGAATCAAATTTAGTCATCGTTTGCGGTTTTGTTCTTCACGTTCCTTAAACAACAGCCAACGCAGGCGGTTGGTACGTAGGGCGTTGATTCGCTTACGCGACGCGGAACGTTTCCGACGTTTTTCCGCCAACGCTATTATCATTCCAAGGACTATCGTCACCAAAAACACGGCGTATCCTACAACGCCTATCAACTCGGTACTCATATCTTCTGCTGTTGTTTTTTACGTTTGTACGCCAACCGTATATTCTGGCCTGTGAGGTCGGCATATGCCTCCTTGGAGACCTCGGTGCAGTCGGCGGGTATTTTGGCGCGTCCCGATTCCACCATCCACTTCGACACGGCGAAACCGAACTTAACGCCAACTATTTTAACGTTGGCCTCTACCTCCACACGACATCCCGCGAAATAGTCCGTATAACCCACCAAGGCGTTCACCTCGTTACGGCCAACACGTGGTAGGCGCTGAATACGTTCGTAAAGCGCACGGCCCTCGGGTGTAGAGTCAGGGCGATACATATTAGCCAACGGTGAACCGTCGCGTCGCCAACCTGACGGCGGAGTGGTGGTAAACTCCACGGTGGAGATACCGCCAGCCCAGAGCATTTTGGCTGGTCGATAGCTTACGCCACCAACGCCCGCGACAAACGCCCGTGCGGCATTCAGGGCCTGTATTCGTTTCCACGCCAACGCAAAGATAGCGTCGTAAGTCGCCGTTCCCGCCGACGTGACGTAGTATTTCATCGCTTCTCTTTCCATATTTCTGCTTCTTTACGCAACATCGCATTAGCGTACAGCAGGGCGCCAAATAACGCCATGGCGATATTACGGTCGATGTATAGGTTCTTCGACTGGTCGATTTCTACCAACACGCGGTTGTCGTCCAACAGTTCGAGACGCACACGACCATACGTCAGTAATTCCATCAACACGTCTTCCAAAGTAAACGCTGGTTGGTAGCGGTGGTTTCGTAGGGCTTCAAACGCCCGCGGCTGATGGGTGGTGAGTAATACGCCCGAATGGTGTCCACGGCGCAGTACGTACCCCAGTTGTTTTCGCGGTTTTAAGCCTCGTGCCAAGAGTTCTGCCGAAGCCGGGGCAGGTAGTACGTCCGTGCCGATTAACGACTCTGTATGGGCCTGTTTGGGGCCGTACTGCGTAGGATACTGGTCGTCGGGGGTGGGGATGCGCGGTAGGCGTCCTTCCAGTACGCGCTTATCGACCAACTCCGAACGGCCGTCAGTGGTGTACCATTGGCCGTCGTAGTACGACGGACGGCGTTCAAACCAGTGGAACGTACCATCGGCATCGGCGGTATAATATCCGGGCTTGATAGCTACCATCGACGAAGAACGCAGTTGGACGTACTCACCGTTCTCCAGCGTGGCGCCATCCAACAATATGGCGGCCTGCTCTGGGGTAATGGCGACGGACTTGGCTTCGCTGAAGAACAACCGATGGTCTTTTATCCTAATCGGGTGCTGGTCGGTGAGGATGTACCCCTCCACGGCGTGTCTAACCAACCAAGCCATGGCTCTGCAGTATTTCGTAGAACTCGCGCGGCCAAACGATATTATCAGGCAGTGGAACCAGAAACGACGCCAAGGCCGTGGCAAACGTTTTAGCGACTTCATCCACGCTCCAACCAGCAATTCCGCAACCAATCTTCGTTACGTAGAAACGCAATTCGGGGTGTTGGCTGGTATAGAGGATGAAGCGGTCACACGCCTCCAAAAGCACCTTGGACGGAACCTTTGCTTTATTATATTCCGGGAATTCGTCTTCGGCGTTGATTTCGACGTACTCCATCGTCGGGATGGCGTAGCTTTGGCCTTGAGGACCTTCGGCTTGACCATTAACGGCGCCAAAACGTTTCAGTGCCACGAGAGCCGCACCGCCGCAGTGCTCGCCGTCGGTATTAGAGCCGAACACAAATACGCCGTCGTCGGGCAGTGCGTCAATATTTTCAGGTGTAAATTTCATAGGTAGTTAGATTTCTTCGATTTCTCCTCGTTGGAGTGCTTTCTTGTAGTTTACTAAATTAACCGATTCGACGTCCGAAGTGGAGCAATCAGGACCGATGAATTGAACGTTCATTGTGTTCTGCTCGGGGCGTATCTTTACCACGACAAACGACGTACCTACAGGCAACAGATACCTCTTCCCCACGCGGAAGAACCGCGCCTTACTCTTCTTCACCATCTACTTTTTTGATTATTTTGGTGGCCGATTTGATAAGCGCATCGATGTCTTCCAGCGCAGCGAACTGGTCCGCGGTGTACTCACGCCAACGGTCCTTATTAAGGAAACCACTGATTTTAACGGCAATTCGCCGAACGTTTTCACGCAGGGCGTCGTACTTGAGCGTGTCCAGCTGGCGAGCCGTAATGTACTTGAAATAACTACCCATGATGGTCTTTGTTTCGCCTGATACCGTGATGACGTTTTCGCTGGTAACGACGGGATCCACGTTGGGGACAGGTTCGCCACCCGTTGGTGTAAGGTCGCCGAAATTCAACGGCACCAAATTATATTTTACCGAAAGAGCCGCTCCTGATTCCTCTTCAGCCACCCTGTAAATCTGCACTATCGAGCCGTGATTCACTCGAGCGACGAGGTCTCCCGGCAGTAGCGTCGCGGGACACAAACAACGCTCGTGAAACTTTTCCAGGGGAATCAGCACCGAGTTCGGGGAATCGGGGAAATTCCTGGCGACGACCATCATTTCGGAACTCTCGGTCGTGTCTTCCATAACAGGCATACAACCCGTAGTGAAGATTCGCGCGACCTTATAGCCAGCACGGTAATACCACTCGCGATTCGTGTAGTTTTCAACAGTTTTCATTATACGTAGTTTTTGCGTAGTTCATCCAGTTTGGCGGTGTAAACCTCCATCAGGGCTGGGTCGTAGGCCATACGGCGTTTCCAAGCCTCGATGCTTTCAGTTGGCGGTAGTACGTTTCTGTATTCCGCCGCAGGACTCTGGTCCGCCCACGAACGCTGGGCGTCGTCCATCATATAGGCCACCAACTCCCACTCGTAGGGCGAATGGATTTCCGTGCGGAGGTATTCGTAGTGTACCAGGATTTCGATAGGGTCCTCGGTGCGGAACGCAAAGTCCGGGTCAGACGACTCCGAAAAGCCACGCCCGCGGCCTATCAATCCCGACCGCAGCCATTGGTGATAAACGGGCTTTCCGCTATCGGCGTTACGTTTCAAAAGGTAGTATAAATTTTTCATCGTTGTTAAAAAGTTTTCATTTCTTAAAAACGTTGGCGATTTCTTTGGGCGATGGGACTCGTGTCCGTTGGCGTGGTGCACGGCGGGGGAAATGACGCTCGACGGTTTCCTCTTCGTGGTCCTCAATACGGTCCTCGGCCTTATTGAGTTCATCGTCGTGAACCTTGGATTGGATATCTTCCGTTGAATGGTTGGCTGGTGTCATATTTTGCTTGATTTAAGGGAACGTATATTAGTGAATTCTTGGCGCGTGTAATGGCCACATATTTCAGGTTTGATTCTTGCTCTAACTGCCACGGCTGTGTAGCGAAACGCGACGGGATAAGTTCCGGGGCCAGAAAGAACACGTTATCGTTTTCAAGACCCTTGGACTTATGTATAGTCATCAACAGGATTCCCTCCAGGTCGTCGGTAAAAATTCCCTCGATTATTTCACGCAGTTCTGCTACCGTATCGGCTTCAACGGCCAACGCGCGTAACACTTCGATTTTCTCCAAGAGTTCATCCATCTTCGGCGACGCGTCGGGGTTCTTCCAACCCTTAGCACGCAGTTTCTGGGCCAGTTTATCGGCTTCTTTCCAAAGTAGCTTTTCCAACTCGTCGATAGTACGGGCTCCCGTCTTGTCTACCAAATCCACCAAACTGCGACCGATGTCCTTACCGCGGACGCGTGATTTAATCTTGTTTTTCAACAGCCACAGGTAAACCTCCACCAGGGGGCGCAGGTTACGGCATATTATCCAATCGCCGTCCTCGATGTCGTTCAAAGAACCGACGCTGACCTCTCCCTCATGAGCGTGTTCGTAGGGACGGATGTAGGGAACAATCTTTTCGGCCTCTTCGACGATACGTCGCCCACAGCGATAGCACACCGACAACGGCATTTCCACGCTTTCGCCGTTTAATTCGGCTAAACGGGAGTAACTGTTGGCGTCCGCTCCGGCGAAACCGTATATGGCTTGACGTCGCCAACGGTTATCAATCGTGAACGGCGGTCCAGTGCGCGTTTTATCAACTCGTGTTGCAGGAGGCTCATGTCCTGGCTCTCGTCCACCATTATCACCTCATACTTACGGAAGCGAACGCTGGGGTCCGTCACCGGAACGTACAACATATCGGTAAAGTCAAACTGCGAATGGTCGGCAGCTCCCTCGGCAAACGTTTCCAACGCCAGTTGTTTTTCAAGCAGGTCACAGTCGATATCGTGATACTCACACAATGCCTCAATTTCGCCGATTTCAGGACGGCAAAGCGACGTCCGCATAAGGTCTACTATCTTCGGAATTAAGTAAATCAGATATCCCTTTTTGCGCCTTAACAACAGTTCCTGTACCTGCTCGTCGTGGGCGTGGTGCTTCAACACCACCTCCAATTTGGATATGGACTTATTCGGGTTCATCTTGGCGGTGCGGCCGTACCGACGTAACAACAACCGCCACCCGTAAGAATGTAACGTCATTATATCGACATTCGGGCGGCGGTTACGGGCCTGCAATTCCTTCACGATGGAGGTATTGAAGGCCATGAAAATGATGGATTTTCCACGCGGGATGCGTTCCAAGCAGCCGAGTAGGGTGGTAGTCTTACCACTACCAGCCACGGCGTTGACGTTGATATTGTGGTTTGTAGTAGCTACCTCGTTATATATTGCCTGTTGATAGGGCGACGGCTGAAAAGCCATGACGATTTTGTTTTACAATTTTGTTACTGATACCTATCCACGAGTCGATGTCCAGTAAATCCATTTGACGCTTTTGTGAAACTGGAAATTCAGCGCCTTTTGGTTCTGTACGATAGATTCGAGTTTCGACAGCACGGCCGCCTTTCCTCGGTGTACCTCTACCGACTCTAAGCGTATAAACGCTGTAATGTCGTAACCCGTCACCTCGCAGTAGTCGATGGACGCCACGTTGGATTCCACTGATGGTATAAACTTGTTTACCAAGAACACCAACGGGTCGTTACCGTACATCCAAACCTCCAAAACGGCAAAACCGCTTTCCAAAATGGTAGTGATAATTTCAATCTTCCTTTCCATATCCGTATTGTTTTCTAATATCGGCCAAAAGTTGCTTAATATGCACCAACGCTCGGCCGTACATCGCTGGTGTAACATCCGGGTTATCGGCTAAGAACTCTGATTTTTGCTGGCCATGTAACCGCGAGCGTGAAATTCGGACCTCCACTTCGTTAAAACCATACGTCGTAAAGGTTATATCGGTGTCGTCAGCCAAAGTACTCGTACGGAGGTCTGGGTGTGTGGAGTTCAACGCTTCAGAAATGTCACCATGACGGTCCTTCAGACTCTTCTTGTAAAGAGTGTAGAAGTTACGGGACATCGATTTATTGAAATAAAAGTAGAAATTGGCCCCTTTTAGTATAACAAATTTCTCTAAACATTTGTTAAACATTGCATAACAATCAGCAATAACCTCGTCACGCGTTGGAATATCAGGGGCATTGGAACCATGTAATAAGCTAAGATAGTTTGTTACATTCTTGGTTACAATAGCTCCCATCATCCGGAACAACAAATTACGATAAGCCGCTGCGCGTCGTTCATCGTTACAATAACGAATTATGACAATGCAACGATTGACAAAGCCAATACGATACTTAAAAGTTTGGCTGAATAACTGGTGTTCGACAGACTTTCGCATACGGCGCAACGTGGTTATTTCTTAAACATCGCGGTTCCTTCAGCCTTTACGGCAGCTAACTTGGCACGGCGTTCCTGAGCGATGTGCTTCTTGAAGTGTTCGTGAGAGCGCCGCTTTAGGGATTCCTGTTTCTGCTCCTTGGACATCGCTCTAAAACGGCCGAAATAGACGCCCTTGAGGTCAACGGGCGTTTCCTTTTTGATTTCTTCGCGTATCTTACCGCAAGCCGGACACGGCGATTGCTTACAGAACGGCTCGCCATCGCGCATCACCACGCTTACCGATGAATAGTAGTCGCGCTGGGCGTAGCGCGGGCACTCGGGGTTCTTACAAACGAATTCCATAGGGCTGATTATTGACGGCTACCGTACAACGCAATCAGCATCGCGTCGCAAGTGGCCAAAGTTACGTTGAATTGCGGAAATAGCTGTTGGGCCTTGGCTTTGAGTTTATTCTTCCACTCGGTCTTGGTCATCTTGCCACGAACGCCGAGTTGGAATTCTTTCTGCCATTTCTGGGGAGTAACGGTTTCGGTAGGAATACGACAAGCCAACAGCGCCATTTCCAAATGACCGTAACCGCGGCCGAAATTGAACATAGCGTTGGCGGCGTCACCCGGTATGCCACCTACCTTTTCCAGGAAACAGCGTGAGTTCAGTGAATGGAGTTTTAAGAACGCCAAAAGGTCGGTTGGTGTTTCGGGCATTTTTACCGCCGCCACCAACCGACCTTTGTCGATGGAGTAGACTCCGATGCCGCCTGCGGCTCCGGGGTCTATGCCGATTATCAATCGGTCCTTGTAGTAGGTTGTTACGGATGATTTCATCGTTATATCTTATTTGAAACTATAAGATAATAACGTTGTAATCAATCGTACCTTGAAACCTTATCTATCTTCCTGACTATGAGTTTATTCTTCGCGGCGAAGTCGGGTGATACGTTCTGCGTAATCATCATCGACGTTATGCCCACATTTTCGAGCGTCCGGATGATGTGTTCCTGCCCCAGGGAGTCGATACCGTGGAACGCTTCATCCAGCAGTATCATGTCCAACCCGCGGCCATCGGTAGCCATATTAATCAACCGATTCAACCCTATCAGCGACGCCAACGCTACACGCCCGCGCTCAGCGCCGGAGTGAATACCGTACACGTCGGCGTTCAGGCCGTCTGACTGGATGTACACGTCAATCTTATCACGCACGTTACCGTCCTTGGTCATGGTAAAGCCGTTAATCAGAACCGTTACATCCATGCCGAACTTTTCCAGGTAGAGATTCGTCACGCCCTCCAATACTTTCAACGCTTTGTTAGCGAGATGCGTAGTGAACCCGTTCTTACCCATGTGGAAGTCCCAGAACGCCATCGACTCGGCCAAATACCGGAAGTCGGCCAGTTCGGCCTTAGCGGCCTTGAGTTCAGCCTTGGCTGCTTTAATCTTACTCTCGGTAGATTTAATCGAAGCATCCTCAGCGGCGGCCCGTTTAGCCGCTTCGATGCGCTTAGTCAGGTCTTCCTGACGACGGTCGATTTCATCCATCTGGCGTTTCAACCTGTCGGCCCGGTCTCGAATATCCTTCATATTACGCTTTACACGAGCCAGTTCGGTCGCCACCTGCTCGTAGTCGCGTTGTTTTTCTTCGAGTTCTTCAAGCGTCTTTTCGGCCTTTTTGACGTCCAGCGCAAACTGTTCGTCGGCGCGTTCCCGCTGGGTGATATTCTTACGAATCTGGTCCGGGGTAAGGTTAAGTTCGCTGTTGGGGAGGAACTGTTCGCCGCACTTAGGACATTCGATAACGCCCTCTAACGCCAACTCCAAATCAACCTTAGCACGGCGGTTCTTCTTGCGTTCGTTCTTGATGGCGGTGATATTATTCTCCGCCGCGGCGATATCTTCCGTAAAGTTCGGCGCGGTTTCCAACTGCTGTTCGAACTGCATGCGCTTAGCCTTTTCGCCCTCGAATTCGCGACGAATATCCTTGGCCTGAACACCGAGCGCGGCGGCGTCCTTAATGTATTCGCCAAGCAGGTCGCACATCCCCTTGATATTGGCCGCTGAAGCGTTATTGGCTTTCAACTCCTTCAGGTTTTCTTCAAGAGTTTCGATTTTGGTATTCAGCGTGAGTACCTTAGTATCGTATTCCGCCACGCGCTCGTCGGCGGCCTTGTGGTCGGCCTTGATAGCATCCAAAACGGGCTGGAGCATATCGGCGTTGGTGATACGGTTCAGAATCTCCTTTTTGGTAGTATCGGGTGCGGTCAGAAAGTTGTACTGACGATCCTGGCTGATAATGTAGTAGCGGAGGAGGTCCTCACGGCTCAGCCCCAGCAACTCCAATACCCGTTTATCGACCTCGGCCACGGACGTCAGCTGGGTGTTCTCACGGTCGTTTTCGAAGAGCGTGGCCTTGGCGCTTCGCTTACGATAAAAGCGACGGCGAATCTCCATGGTCTGGTGAAGAACGTCGTTAGCCAACCGCATCGTCACCCACGCTTCGTCGCTGGAACGGTTGATGGCCTTATCGCGCGTGATAGGCGTATCACGCGGTAACAAGTCACCCGTAAGCGCCAGCGATATCGCTTCGAATAGCGTCGATTTACCGGAGCCGTTATTCAGCGAACCGCGGTCAGTCTGGTTATCGCCAAATATCACCGTACATTCGCCGCGCTTGAATACTACCTCGGCCCGGTCACGAAATGCGAACAAGCCGCCAAATTCTATTTTTACAGGATACCACATATCACAGTTCTTTAAGCATCGCCAGGCCCTCCTTCATACGCTCGCCGCGTATGTCGCGTTCCTTACAGAATTCCATGAAATTCTTAACGATGGTGGATTTACGGAATGTTACAATCTTCTCAGGGTCGGCCGCCGTAGCCATAGCAGCGGCGGTTTCATCGGCTTGAAACTTGATTTCGATACCCGCAGCCGAGAACTCCGAGGCGTTGAGTTTTTCGCAATCGGCTTTAGAACCCGTTACGACGATTCTGACGCGGTCATAATCTTCACCGGAGTACTTATCCATGAGATTACGTAAAGTCGCTGTATCGGTCGCTGAGACCGTTTCACGGACATACCGCGGAAAGCGTAACGGGCGGTGTTCCCACGTGCCGTCGTCATACACGATGGTCACACCCTTGTCGTCGGGCGTTTCGCCAAAGTTGTTCTGGCACATCGAACCCAGATAGTGGACCTTTTCGCCCACGTCCGAGGCGTTGTGGTAGTGACCCACGAACACCGCGTCGTAGTTACGGAACATATCCGGGCGGATGTCACTTTCAACCTGCGTACCGTCGTTATTACGAACGCCCTCCACAGCCACGTGCGTTATCATGAACCGCGGCCCGTCAAACGTTTCACGTTCCAAACCGTTATCGACGGCCAGTTTCTCCTCTAACCACTTGGCGTCGCCATAGTAGGGTATCAACACGAACGACACCCCATTCCACACAAACTCCGACGCTTGGCTTACAACTGTAGCTGCTCCCGGACACACACTGAGGTAGCTGCGGTCGGAGTTCGGGTCAGTCTTATCGTGGTTGCCGGGAATAACCGCGATTTCCAGTCCACGCGCTTCAGCGTCTTCGGTAATTTCACGCCAAGCGTCGAGGACTTCCAAAGGTTGTGCCGAGCGGGACGTGAATACGTCACCGCCCAGAATCACAATCTTACAACCTATTTCTTCAGCCAGCGCAAACGTCTGGTTGAATAAATCCCGTACCACCGTCACGTTGTCTTTCGACAAGTGAGGGTCGAAACCTAAGATGGCCACGGGACTTTTGTTCGATTTCCGTTTCATTTTGTAAAGTTTACCAAAATAAACGTTGGCTAATTGTCGGAAACGACTTCTGCCTCTTCCGCCATCTTGCTTCGCCACTCACGGAGGTCCTTATGGCGATTAGCAGCAATCACTTTTTCCAGTGCCGAAATTAACGGGTTCTGGTCATAGTACAACTGATAGAGTTCGCGGTCCGATTTCCAACGCAGTTTACCATTCAGGGCCGAGTACACGGTTTTGGACGGCTTCTGGATAATACCACGTTCAACGCCGTACTCGATGTCTTCCTCGGAAAGGATAATGCCGTACCCAAGCAGAATGCGGATGTACGTCTTTTGGCGCGAACCGAAGTCGTTCTTGATAACCTTAACCTCTGAAATTTGAGCCACCTCCACGTCGTCGATTCTCTTCATTTCCGTCACGCGCATCTGGAGACGCATCGTGGGGAGTAACTCCACCCATTCTCCACCAGTACTTTTGCGTGACGTAACGCCCATGACGTTCTGCTCGTACTGGTGGTTGAGGATGACGAAATGGATGATGTTGGTGTAGCACAACCCGACCAACCCCTTAGCGAACATCTTGGCCGATTTGGCGAACGCCATCATCTTCGGTTCCTGGAGTTTCTCCAACTCTTCACCCTTGGCGGCGGCCTTGTCCATATTATCGACGTTGGCGCGGAGGGCGTCATACTCAGCCTTAGAAAGCGTTGCGCCAAGCGAGTCCCAAAGGAAGAAGAACCGCGGCTTTTCTTTGATACCCGCCTCGGCGAACAGCGTGTGAGCGTCCTTTACGAACTTACTAACGCGCACGAACATCTGCTCGACGTAGTGAATTTTGATGATAGCCACGCGAGAAATGTCCACACCCAGCTGGATGGCGTAGTCCTTGTTGTCGCGGTTTTCAGACGAAAGGATACACGCCAACCCGGTATCGGGATTCTCAGCCAGAAAGTATTTCATGGCCTCCAGACCCTCGGTAGTCTTACCACTGCGACTGCGACCCGCAATCTCGATGATACCCGTTGGTAAACCGAACGTGCGCAGGTTCCAGTCCAGTTCGGGACTACCGGTATAGGCCCACGATTTAATCTCCGAAAAACCGTCTTTCTTCTTGAACGTGATAACGTCTTCGGAGTTAAACTGGGCCGTAAGTTTATTCAAAACGCTTGAAATTTTCGACATAATTGTAGATAGTTAAAAACGGCTGGCCAACCACGAAAGCCAGCCAGCCGCGGGAAAAGTATCACGGGGGTTATTTCTTACCGAGTTTAGCGCGAATCGACGCCAGCGAGCGGGCTGCGCTGGAGGGTTCCGGGGCCTCGTCCTCCTCTTCCGGTTCAGGTTCCGGAGCGGGGGCCTCTTCTTCCTCTTCGTCACCGCCGTTCAGCCCCAGGGCCTCGCGAATCTTCTCGCGAATCTGATCGTCGGTCGTGGACTTGTAAACCTTTACCGTTTCGCCGAGGTCGTTGTCGCGGATGAACGCCTTGAGTTCAGAGCGGTCCATATCGTCGAGACCGTCATCAGCACCCTCTACCTCAGGCTCCGGTTCAGGTTCAGGCTCGTTGTCCGGCTCCTCTTCCGGCTCCTCAGGCTCGGGAATGCGGACACCGGGGCGGTTCTTCTTCGTACGAACGGGCGGAACGTCATCCTCATCGTCATCGTCACGACGCTTGGCGGCTTTCTTGGTGACTTTCTTCTTGGGTTCGTCGTCGGAGTCGCTGTACTGGGCGCGTACTTTCTCCACAATCTCCATCCACTCGTCGTCGTCGAAGATGTCGATACCGTGCTGCTCGTCGAAATTCTGGAGACCCTCCAAGGCGCGTTCGAACATTTCCAGCGTGTACGTTCCGGCGACCTCCTCGATGGGCTTCAGTTTCATGAATTTCTCGATGGCCTCGTCCGTGAGGGGGCATGCCTTGGGCTTCTTGCCGAGCGACACGTCGTAGTAGTTCTCGCCCTTTTTCTTGTTCGGGTTCTTGATGTACTTGACGAACAGCGGCAGGCCCTCGTCCGGGTCGGTAAACGGGTCGGTCTCGATGGGTTCGTCTTCCTCCTCGGTGATGGCCAGACGGTTCATGGCGTCGCGAACGGTCTTCTTGAACTCCCACAGTTTGGGGTCCATATCGTCCTCCTTGACCTCAGCGGCGTAGCACAGCCACGAAAGCGACGGCAGCAGGCCATCACGCTGGGCCGTAACGGCGGCCACGGCATTCTCCGACCCGTGGGTCTTCACATAGGCGACATATTCCTGGACGATGTCCATAGCGGTCTTGCCGTGGAAAATCGAATCCAGTACCGTACCGCGGCGCTCGTCGCCGGAATCCGTAGTAAACGGCAGCCAGTAGCATTTCCGGGGTACGTAGAAATTGTCGTGGTCAGGATGGGCCGGGAAGATACGAATCTTCATCAGTTTACCGTCCTCAAGCGACAGGAACTCGGCGTTACCGTTGTTCAGCATCGAGTTGTCTTCGTCGATGCGAGCCTTGAGTTTTTTGATGGGAGTTGCTTTCAGCTTACTCCGCAAATCATTTGCCATAATACTTTGATTTTGTTAAGGTGTTAATATAAACGTTGTTAACTGTCGTCTTCGTCAGGAATCAGTTTGCGGCGTTTGCGTACTTTCATAACCGAATTCGCCTTACTCTGGAGGAGGTGCTCCTCGATATCACCTGCCGGTATCGACAGCGATAACTTATCCAGTTTCGACGACTTATCCTTGGCGGAAAACAAAAGCGAAGCGACATAATCACGCGTCTTCTGGGCCTCGAACAGTTTGATTTTAATAGCCTTGTAAACAGGGCTTTGATAGACGGCCGTGTTTACCTCATCGACGGTTGCCGGTTTCTTGCGGTCCTCTTCGTCGTTGAGGGCGGTGCGTATCTCCTCGCGAACCTTGGCTTCCATAATCTCGCAGTTGAGTTTCGTTTCAGCCAGCGCTCGCTCGGCATCGGCCAGCAGCAGGCCGAGACGGTTTACGACAACCGGGAAAGTGATAATTTCACCAACCAGATTTTCGTAGTGGATGGTCATCAATTCGTCAACGTCGATTTCGTCCTCGAATTCCTGAAATTCGATTTCGTAGACGTTCTTTCCAATCAGCAGTTTCCGTTTCATTCTTTAGGTTCTTGTTGGCTTACGTCGCCCGAACGTACACGACGCGTGATTTCGATAATGAGGTAGTGAACGGCTTTTTCCAAGTCGCGAATCAGACGGCTCTTGTTGTGACCCACGGTGATGTACCGCTGAAGATAGCGCGTTACCTGGTAGATGTTGATGGCCGCACCGTGGTCCATACCGTACAACATCTTCTTGGTGTCGATAACCTTTTCGCCGTCGGCGTACTTATCGGAGTACGTCCCGGCGATGTGGTTGATAGTCATCGCCAGAGCCTGGGCGGCTTCAGGTTCAGATTGGCAGATACGCTCGATGTCGTAAGACACCTGCGCAATCAATGAGTCTTGAGTCTTCTTGTCCATGTTAAATAATATCGTTTTGTAAGTCATTAATGGCTCCCACCCATACGTACATCAGGCGTTCTTGCTCACAAATATCCGCCGATACACACGTACTTTGTAACGTTGAAACCGCCTTACGGTAGCTTTCCTTACAGTACGGCAGCAAATTCAAGGGCCACGAGCGGTTCCCCATAGCCAGTTCGCGCTTCAGGAAATACAGCAACGCCATCCAATCAGCAACCTTTACAATCGCGCGAGCAACGTCGTAATACGGCGCATCCTTAGAAAGCGTTTTGGAGACTACTGAATCGTCGCCAAATTCGTCCGCTACCTGGTGAGCGACAAACTCGTCCAAAACGTTACGCAGTTCCGACCCGTTGTAGGCGTTGTATTTCAGTTCGTGGGTAATATCACGACGCAGAACAGCCTCGTCGAAGTCGTGCATCAGCGCCATCTTCAGCGTCTGATACTTAAACGCGGCCACCGTATTATTATCGTCCCCTCCGGGCCAGAGATAGTCCAGCAGGCACATCGTGAAGACTGATACCTTGTATGAATGTTGTGAAACGCTTTCCTGCTGGTGGCGGTCGTACTCCAACCACTGCTTGATGTTATCCAACCGCGCCAAATAATCGCGGTTGAATAGCTTTACTAAATCCCCTTTGTTTTCCATACGATTTTGTTTTACTATTGTAGTATTTCTAACCTTGTAGATTGTGAAGACTGTACGGTCTTCTTTCCAGCGAAATAATTCACACGCCCTGAAACGGCCACGATACGGTTCAACAGCGTAGCTTCGTTTTCCGGCTGATGAAGCCAAAAGTCGGGCCACAACGTAATCTGGATGATGAGGTCGTTGACCTCCACTTGCAGTACTCCGTAAGAATCGCCACCCTTGGTTTGGCGTTCGAATACGTTATTCACACGGCCAACGATGCAAACCTCGTCACCTTCGTGTTTGCGCTCAAACTCGGCGGCAGTAACGTACAGCCGGACCATTCGTTTTCCGAGTCCGTATTCGTTCATCATACGTTCGTAGTCTACCTCGCCGTACCCGGTTAATTCACGCTGTTTGAAGACCCACCAGGCGTTAGTGTGAGCATCAGGCGAAGTGAATTCGTCGGAAAGCGGTTCGCCGCGGCGTTCGAGATACTGCTTGACGATGTCCAGACGCTGACGCGGGTTCCGGATATCTTCTACCAGGTCGAACGCTCCAGCCATAATAAGGCGCAGCACCACGGTACGGTTTATGCCTTTCGGGGCGGAGGTTATGAAGTCCTCAAACGAGAACACTTCGCCGTGCTCGTCTTTCATGGCTTTCAATAGCGTTAACGCCCGCTCGCCTACTCCCTTGACCTTACCCAGCGAGAAGAAGATACGGTTCGTCTTGGGGTCGCACGTAAAGGTTTCACCCGAGAAATTGATATCCGGCGGACGGACCTCAATTTCGGCTCCGGTTTTCTTCATCTCAACCAACCGATACGGGATATCGGATTCCTTCGAGGCATACTGAAGCGACGTCGTCCAGAACTCCAGTGGGTAGTTGACCTTAAACCACTGCGACCAGTACGACATCATGGTATAGGCCACGGCGTGCGACTTATTGAAGCCATACGAAGCGAACGCCAGCATCTTGTCCCAAACCTCAGAAGCCTGGGCCGCGGCGCGTTTAGATTCAACGCCTCGTGATTCTATCAACGCCGAATATCCATTTACGAACTTTCCCTTAAACTGGGACAGCGCTTCGTGGTTTTTCTTCTTGATGTAAGTACGACATTCATCTGACTCAACGGGGGTTAATCCTCCGACAACCATCGCTTTCATTATCTGCTCCTGATAGGTATAAAGCGAATAGGTGTCGCGCGTGATTTCCTCCATACCGGGGTCGAACTTAGGCTTCCTGGCGCCGTTCTTAATTTCAACGAACGTTTCGTGCGCCTTTACATCCATAGGACCCGGCCGGAACAACGCCGTCATAGCGATAAGGTCGTCCAGACTATGCGGCTTGGCCTCGCGGCAGTAGTTCATCAACCCCATAGCGCCAAACTGGAACACATCCTCACACCACCCGCGCTGGAAATACCGGAATACCTCCTCGTCGCCGAACGGAATGGTGTTGACGTCGATTTGCTCCCTGTGGTTCTTGGCGATAAGTTTCAGAATAGACGAAAACTTATCCAGTTGGTTGAGGCCCAAAATATCCTCTTTCAAGAACCCTGACTTGTCGATATACTTACCCTCCCACTCGGAGACCAGCACGCCACCCATGCGTTTCATAGGCATCCACCCGTAAAGGTCGATGGGGTGACCATCTTCGTCTTCCTTGGGTACGATGATAACGGCCGACGGATGAACTGAACCCGTCTTGCACTGTGTGAGGGCGTATTTCGTCATGTGTACCAACTCCGGGTGGTCCTGGACGAAACGGAATAATTCCCGCGACGTTGCGGCGTAGTTGAACAGGTCGCCCCACGTGTATTCTATTTGGTCGTCAATGTCCTTGGTGAGTTTATTCATCACCGCAAACGGAACGCCCATAACCTTACCAAAGTCCTTCAAACAGGTCTTCAGTTTCATGCGCGTGTACGTACCCACAGAGCAAACGTGGTCCACGCCGTAACGACGGGCCATGTATTCCTTCACCGTATCACGGAACGCCACCGGGAAGTCGCAGTCGATATCAGGCATGCTGTCCTGACGGGCAACTGATATTTTCTCAACCTTTTTTATTTTCATGTTTCACTCTTCCTCTATTCCACCCAAACGGCGGAGTATCGCCATCATAATAACATTGTCTCATTTAGGAAAGTCTCAGAGTAGTTACATCAACATCCAAATCAACCAAATCCGCTTCAGATTCAATCTTAACAAACTTTCCGTCAACTGTTTTTATATTTTCACCCTTTTTGATTTTATATTTATCTCCATTTTCCAACTCGACCGTAAATATTGTTTCTGGTTCAACACGATTAGAGTTCAAAAATCGCTCAAACATGAGATTGTATTTCAGCGGGTCCACGTCCGTGATGTACAGGCAATACGCAATCAACGAACCGCAAACCGAGCCACGGCCTGACCCAGTCATGATACCCTGCTCGCGACACCAGTTCATGATGTCCCAAAGTATCATAAAGTAATCACACAGCCCGTTCGGTACGATGATGGCACATTCCTTTTCCAACTCCGCCAGATACTGATCGAGGTTATCAACCTTACCCACCAGCCGCTCCTGTACGCCCGCTTCCAGTTTCTCGAAAAAGGCGTCTTCAACCGTAGTTTTAACAAACTCGTATTTCGGCAGGTGACGTATTCCGGTGGGTATCTTAAAGTCAATACTCTCCGTCAACGTCGTGGAATTAGCCATGCCATCAATTATCTTTTCGTAAAGGGGCGCGGCTGCGTCCATCCACTCTTCATACGCCAGAATCGTCTCTTTTGAGTTTTTGAAATACTGGGTCGCACTTTCGGCATTGACCACGCCTGCTACCTTGTTCAGAAGCGACTTCAGGGGAGCCTCTTCGGCGTCGAGGTAATACGAGTCGTTTATAACGAGCGGCGGCGTCTGTCGGTAGAGTTTAATCTTACGACAGCGGCATACGTAGATATCAATACTTTCCAAGTGGTCGCGGAATAGGGTTTCGGACGCGTACTCCACCGTATCAATCTGGTAGTACACACGGTCGAACGCGGCATGATAGGCCGTCAATAACCGCTTGCAACGCTCGACGTCCCCCTTGAAATAGTTTAATTCGCTGTCGGGCGGTATTACACACACCAACCCGCGGCCTAACTTGTAGAGTTCTTCCGCGGGTATGAATCCTTGATAATCGACGTTGATAGCCTTATTAACCAGCAGCAGGTTTCGCCATCCCTGGGTATTCATGGCGTAGAGTTTCAGCGAAAAGGTTTCCTGAACGTCAGCCGCCGGGTCGTAGTTACAAGCCACGGTAACGGTTTCGCCGATGATAGGTTTCAACCCCTTGTCTAAGCAAGCGGTCTGAAAGGCGAGCGTGCCGGCCAGCGTATTACGGTCACAAATACCAAGAGCCGTCATACGGTTGAATTTGGCCTTAGCAGCCCATTCTTCGCAGTTGGACGAACCGTTCAAGAACTCGTATTCGCTATGAACCCCCAGGTGAACGAACGGAACCAATTCTTCAGCCGTACTGGTGCCGAGATACTTGAAGTCGCGGAATTCGGGACGGAAAACCACGGTTTTATCTAACCGCAGGTGGTCCTTTTTGATATTCGAGTAGTAGAACTTGCCGCCAAACTCGAAGAGGATGTATTTCACCGCGCCATCGTACAGCGCGTCGAATTCGTCAGCCGTTACCGCGAACGAGAACCGTTCGTCGATTATCTTTCCGCTATCGTCGGGGTGGAGGTACAAGAAGTCCCCCACGCCCTCAATAGCGATTATGTTCAATTCGTCGTCGCGCTTTTCTTCGATAGCCAGATAGTTATCTTCCGCCCACCGACGTAGCGAGTCAGTCATATTACAGGAGTTTACAGGTTTCTGCGTTAGATAACCTTGCCGCGAAGAAATTGCGAGCCAGCATCAGGTAGTCCCACTTTTCTTCAACGGATACGGCCCCTGCAATACGGTCCACCAGCGCATAGCACGATTTCAGCAACGTGTCGCGGTCATCCGTGTAGGCGCCAATATTGCGCTTGTAGAAGACATACGCCTTCAACAGCTGGTAAACTACCCAGAAATAGGTCGATTTCTCAAACACGTAGTTCTCGAACCCGGCCTCATCTTCCAAGATATCGCCTTTTGCGTGCCGCATCGCCAAGCGATTTATCATCTCTTCCATAAAGGCCGTTATTTCACACAAGCGGTTTACCGGAACCTCCGATTCGAACTTAAAGTTCATCATGTACGACATCGCTCCCTCGCAGTACAAACTGCGGCGCGTATTATTGGACGCGAAAAGTTCGCTCATCTGCTCGGCGATATTATTCCATTCGTAGATATGGAGCGACTGCGAATTGTGAGTCTGAACGCCTAACTCTACCCCCAAGCAGAGGGACATTACCTCCGTCAGGAACGAGAACTGGAAGATGTTCGTGGGTAAGCCCCAGTGGAGGTCGTTCGAACGATTCTGTACCGTGGTAACGAGTTTCCCGTCGCGGATTTTCAGCATCACCATGTCGTTACACGGCAAGTCCTTCGATTTCACGCCGAGGTCAAACTTAGGATTCCAAATCGACATCACCACCTGGCGCGTTTCCGGGTCAGCGCTCAGCAGGCGAATGGCTTCCTTTACCTGGTCCAGGCCCGGGTCCATCGACTCGCCCTCGGACGAAATACCCCAGTGACGCAAACGCCAGCCGTAGGGGGCGTGGAACGTAACGCCATTATCGGAAAAATCGACCATCTTACCGTTGAAGATTTTCAGGAACTCGACGTCCTTGCGGCCCGTAACTATCCACATAGCTTCAGCCAGCAGGAAGAAGACGTTGATGTTGCGGGCGTAACCGCCTACACAGCGGCGATACGGGTTGTTGATGATGGTCTTGACGTCGAGCAGTTCGCGTACCTTACCAGCACGAGAATCCTGAAGCGGGAGCGTCGTCATCATCGTGCGGTTGATATACGGATACACCTCGGCGAACGAACCGCGCGGGTCGGTAAATACCACACGCCGCCGATAGTCAAACTCAAAACGGCTAATGCCCGTTTCGGCTTGTGAAATTGATTCTTGCTTCATATCCTTAATACGGTTTTATCTGGCCTTAATAACGCTGGAACGAGGGATGTGAAAAACCCCGGCCATGACGACCGGGGCGGGTAATTTAGTAACCTATCTCGTATCTTCCCTTCCGGGTTTATTTCTTGGAGGCTTTAGCTTTCTTAGCTGCGGCCGCTTTCAGCAACGCAGCGCGGGCCTTAGCCTTGGGGTCCTCGGTAGGCTCGGCCTTGGCTTCAGCCTTGGAGGCGGCTTTCTTCGCAGCGGGCGCAGGAGCGGCTTTCTTAGCGACCGGAGCGGCGGCTTTCTTTGCCGGCTTCTTGTCGTTGGCCTTGAGCCCCTCCTCCATCTTAGCGCGGTTACGCCCAAGTCGATTGTCCGTGTTGGCCACTACCTGCTGGATGTCGCTCATGTAGTTACCGACGAGTTCCAGAGCCTCGTTCCAATCGATGTTCTTGAACAGCGGCAACGCATTCCACGTTTGGTCGAACTGAACACCGTCGTCGGTGAGTTTGTCCTGAAGTGTTTGATTCCGGAATGCGTTCAGAACGACGTTAGTAGTCGACGGTTCGCCGTCTTTGAGGTAGACGTTCTCGAACATAATCGCCACCTGTTTGGAGTTTGTACCGCGGTACTTGATTGAAATACCACGCGACACCGGAACATACTCGTACTTGTCCGTCGGGAACAAATCACCAAGGAGTTCCTGCAGTTTAGCCAGGTCTTCCTTACTCTTCTGCGGAACCAAGCGCACACCGCGCTTGTTGGCCGCAGGTTTCTTCGCTGCCTTAGCGGCTTTTTTCTTGGCCGGAGCGGTCTTTTCTTTGGCGGCGGGCTTCTCCTCTTCAGCTTCTACAGCCTCAGCGGGAGCGGGGACCTCTTCTTCCTCTTCGTCGTCATCAGCCTCAGCTTCTTCCTCGGCAGCCTCCTTAGCCAGTTCATCAGCCTCGGCCTCGGCGAAATTAGGAGCAGCAACCTGAGCTTCGTCGCTGGAAATGGAAGACATCGAACCGACAATGTCCAGGAGGTTGTCGAACGTTTCCTGTTCCATGCCCGGAAGACCATGTGCTTCCAGCCACTCCAGGAGTTGTTCTCTTGCTTGTTCTTCGGTTTTTGCCGTGAAACCGAGATCCAGGTTATTCATCTTTTCGACCTGCACTTTGGAAAGTTTAGTTGCCATGTTGTTATACTTTTTGTTAGACAATTTGGTCAATCTTCTTGTACACGATAGTAATCGTAACGCGTTGGCGTATAATATAACGCTGCACGATGGTTATTCAACAAATACTGCTTCTGGTCTTCGATTATTTTATCAACAAGCATTTTAGCATCGTTAATCATCATGTTAGGGTCGTAACCCTCGGCCACAGCAAACGGTGTGCGTAATATACGCGCCATTAATTTCTTACTTTGACCGCGTACATGCATCGAAAATATAACACGCTTTACACCAGTCAAATTAGCCAAAACGTCAACGCCATTGAGTACGAATTTATCTTTTCCGGAATCTACATGTACAGTATCTTCCACGCCATAATCATACGCTGTTTGGTCGATGCGTAGTTTGTAGTTCTCCTTCCGAATAGCACGCATAATATCATTACCCTTGTTAGAACAAGCGCATTCGACATAGTATTTAAGGGGAACTGGCTTAGGGGCCTCACCGCGGCGATATGCCAGCCAACGACGCCCGTAGGCTTTTATAGAAGTGAAAATTTTCAAACGAAATTCTTGCAAGAGGTCGTCACGTTCCAGTGACAACTCTTCATAGGAGTATAGCTTGTTGGCGTATTTAACAGCTAAATACTCTAATTCTTTGTAGGCTTTTTCCGACGCTTTCATGCCAATTTGTTTTACGATTGTTGGCTGTTAACAACCAACTACAGCGCAAATTTAGTAACAATATTTCAATCTACAAAGAATTTTAGCTAAAATTTTACAAAATTCTTATGACTTCATCCTTGGAGACGTCGTCAGCGTACACTTCCTGCCGTTCGTTGTATAAAGTAAGAACATCTCCCTTAACAGCGTCCAGTTTCCAAACCTCGCCTCGATACGAGAAATCAGAATTTACAGAATAGTAATTCTTCCAATCCTGTTCACTCATATGGAACATAGGCCGCCCCAGTGGGTCGAACAGTTCGGCGCGAATGGCGTTTACCTTATCTACAGAATTGAAAATCGACAATAAGCGATAGCGCATGCCGATATCTTCAATCTTCTCCCGCTTGTACTGCATCAACCGTTCATAATACCGCTTGTCTTTGGGGGAAAAGTATATTTTACGTCGAAATTCTGCCATGAGATATTCCTGTTGCACAACGTGAAAATACTCCGCCGCTGACAGGTTCTTCTTGGTGTTCATGATTGTTACCTTTTTAGTTTTCCTATAACATTCCAAGCAAAATCGCGAGGACGTTGTAAACGTTTGAAAACCTCCAACGTCTCAGCTTCATTACACTCGTCAATGTCCTTTTTGGTCGTGAAAACTATATTTGTAGAAAAATATTTGTCCAATTCGAACGCGTACTTTTTAATCTCTTTTATGGCGTCAAAATCGTAAAGCAACACCACCGAGCGAACACCCTTTTTCTGGAGCATAGCGCGTTGGTAGTCGCTTATTTTCTTGCCGAACGTGGCACAGCACTTGACGTCGTCACACTCGTCCAATCGTAACCGACGGTCCACAGCTATTTTATCGAATACGCCCTCAACCAATATCACCGTCGCGCCGGGCACCTTTATATCGTCGTAGCCATACAGCATCTTGGCGAAGTCGGCCCCGGTATCGTTACGCCAGCGCAGGGCGTCGGGCGGTACTTTCTTTGAAGCGTAACGGCCCTGGAAAGCCGTAATGACGCCATCGGTAGTTACCGGAATGAGGATATAATCGGCGTACCGCCGCACCAACTTAGTACGGCCAATGGCGTATCGCTTCATAACGGCTGGAGTAAGACCGCGGTCGCGTTCGAGATAAGTGTCGTGCAAACACACTTTGTAGCCAACAGGCATCTTCCGCGGCGGAAGTGGCTCCAGTTTTACGTCTTCAGCGGCAGACGCAGCCAAATCGCGGATTTTGGGTATTACCTCGCGTTCCTCGATAGTGGCTCCCTCTAACAGGTACAACTTATCAACAGCTGCAAGTAATTTATATATTCCACCACTATTGCCACATTTTTTACAATCCCAGGCGCCTGTATTCTTATTGACGTACATATGTTTTGATTTCCCACAAAACAGGCAATCACATATTATTTGGTCTCGCTTTCCAAAAACTGGATTCATCAAGACCTCACGCCAATCAATATTACCTACTCTTCTTGACATAAATATTGTTCATTCTTCAGTAAGGATTATTCGTCATCGTCCACCGACGTATTACGCCGCCCGCGTTTCGTTTTTGTAGCGTGCTGCTCTTCGACGATATCCTCCCACGGCATTTCCAGCGTTCGCTTACGGTCGTAGAAACGCGAGTAGGTCATGTTGTTACAAATACGGATAATATCCCCGGCCTTGTGTTCACGAGCCTTATCGAGATACAAACGCATGATTTCTTCCTTACGCTCGTCGGACGTGAAATTCATCGTCACGAAACCGTCCATCGGGTTCACCTTACCTTTAGCCTCCGCCAGGTTGTAACGCGTGATGACGAAGTCGGGGTCGTTGAGGAGTTCGGGCGGAATACCGTTAGCCTGGGTAGCAACGTGAACCACGGCGTTGAACTCCATCGCCAGCATCTTGGCCTGCTGAGCCAATTTCATCTGGCGGAAGCGCTCCTCGTTCATCGAATAGCTATGACCGTCGCCTAACTCGGCCAATTCGAGGTAGTCCCACAGTATCATGTCCACCTTGCCGTAGGCCCGTTCTATGTCTTGGAGTTCTTGACGCATCTGGGTAACGGTCATGCCACCGAAACTTTCAACCGCCACGACGATAATGTCGGTTTTACCTAACTTGGCCACGACGCGTTGCGCCATCTTCAGTTTAGTGTCGGAGATATTACCAACCTTTACATCCTGATAGATACCGCCTAACCACGCCGAATCGTAACGGGCCATGGCTTGTTCACGCGTACCCTCCAGCTGGAAATGAACCACGCGATACCCCTGTCGTGAAGCTGCGATACCCAGGTGAACCAGCGCTTGTGATTTACCTGCACCCGATATACCCATCCACAACCACGCCTCGCCTGTTTCAGGGCCGCCGTTCGAACCGCCTAACTTGTAATCCAGTTCGTCAATGCAGGTAGGGATTTTGAAGCGGTAATTCCAGTCGGTGCTCCGCCGTTCCAGCTGACGACGGTTGAAGTCGCTGAACACGCGGTCGTACTTGGCGTCCTGGATGGTGAAATGTGATATTTCCTCAGCTGCCTTGATGAGGATATTATATGCCTTTTCCTTATCGCCCATGTTGTAGGAATCGGCGATACGGTCGTTAGCGTCGAGAAATTTCATCTGGCGAATGTACGCTTCCAGCGACGCTATCAACGACGGAATGTCTTCGTCCGTAACATCGACGTCGCGTATATTCTCGATTAACTCCAACGCCCCCTCGTCGTCCAGAAAGGCCTGTTGTAACTGGCCGATGGTCGGTACACGCCCGGTTTTGGAATAGCGTTCAGTCATCTTTTTCCACACTTTCTTTTCAGCCTCAACCTGGAGGTACGAAAAGCGCAGATATTGGTTCAATATATCGAACACCGAACGTTTACGGATAGCCGCCGAGAGCAGTTCGGTAATTAGGTTGGACGATAGTCTATCTTTAAGCATATCCTCGTATTTTGTACACAAGCGGGTAGTTCTTACCCAGTAATTTCTTACACTGTTCCTTGAACTTACACGTCGTACACCAGGGACTCCGGTGGTGGTATAGCGTCGTATTCACGACACACCACGCAAACCCTTTATTGGCGCCATAAAACGCCGCCTTGGCTTTTTCTTCGCGGTCTATAAGCCTAACTAATAACGCTGGTAACTCGGTCTCGCTCTTGAGTGTAGAGACGTCAAAACGGCTTTTCAGCCCCTTAGCCACAAAACGCGCGGCCGACGTCGGATAGACCTTTTCCCATGATTTTATGGCCGCCTTACTAACCAGCCACGCCAATCGCGTACGACTTAACGCCTTACGTGTTACACTTGGTCGTTCGCCGTAACGACATTGTAATTGGAGCAGAATAAACCGTCGTGTGAAGTCTTCCGTCGCAGAAGGATATTTCTCTATGAAGTGATTCCACGCGTGGATGTCGGTATCGTTCACACGGAATGTCTGACGCATATCGCACCCCATCTGGTACAACACGTCCACCAACAGCCTCACGGCGTATCGGTAGAGTGCCGGTTTACAGATAACCAAATCGTCAGCCATCGTTCAAGAGTTTTTAACCAATCATCAACCGCCGTATCGAGTATTCCAATCTTACCCTCGCCGACGGCCTTAACGTAGGTATTTAACCGTGTAGCAGAGTGCTCGGCAAAGTAAGAATCGTCCAAGTCAATAAAGTCGATAATGGCTGAATGAGTCTTATCGACCGTAGCGCCAAGAACACGCCCTTTTTTCTGGATAGTATTGGCGTTTTCAAGCCCTCCGTCAACGTTAAACAACACTTCGACTTCAGGAAGCGTAACGCCTTTCTTGAAAATATTCGACGCCAATAATACACCACCATCAGTACGCGCCAAGAATTCCTCTTTAACATGTTCTCGCTCTTCGTTAACCGTGTCGCCATGAATAAACGTACATCCTGTGAGTTCGCTAATGTGACGTCCATGGTCAACAGATTGAAACATCAACAAGGTCTTAAACCCGCACCTCTGGCACATCTTAACTACCAAAACAACGATATTATCACGTATCTTGTTGTTAAATATCATCGCTTTTTGGTACGCTGCATATGTCGAAGCTAATACCGAACGGGGGTCCTGTTCCAAGGCCAGCAAAAACACCTTGTATTCTGTTAATACGCCGCGTTCACGGAGCGTTTCTTCCTTTATACGATAAACAACATCACCACTCCAAGCCCTCAAACGCAAGTTTTCTACAAACGCCTCTGCACGATACGGCGTAGCCGAAAGGCTCAGCTGGTGTGTAAGATGTATGCACTTTTTGTAGATTGATAGCTTGGTTGGTGATGCGTTATCGTGTATTTCATCAACGACCAAAAATCGAATGGACTTCAAATAATTCTTTAGGCCGTTCTTTTTACGCGTATCTGTACAACGTTTAGACAGTGTCGCTTGAATGGTTTGTATCATGCCAACGGTTACGCGCTTTTCGGTATCAATACACCCAGCACGTATCTCACCAATTTCTATACCTCCATAAGGTTCAAAATAGCGATGAAAATCGTCTATTGCCTGTTGAAATAAAGTTTTACTATCCACCAAGAACAACACCTGGTCTGCAGGTTGCTCTTCGCAAAATATGCGAATACACTCGCCAGCAATGTAGGTTTTACCGCCGCGCGTCGGAACGACGATAATACCTACACGCCGCCGCAGAAACGCTTCTACAGCCCGCCGCTGGTGAATGTATTTACCACTGAGGCGTGGGTCGATTTTTATCTTTCGTGGTATTTTGTATTCGTAATCTTGTAGCCGATAATCCAATCCCTTATTTGACAACTTCTTCAACAGCGTAGGCAACATCCCCACACGAAATGTGAACATACGCCTATCGAACATCTGTATCTTGTCAGAATAGGCAAACGGACTTGGATTCCTGAATGTAAGAGCCGCCGCGACTATCCGTTTCCCTGTACTGTCGGAATTTCGAAACGAATATTCAAAGAAATTTTCTCTTGCGATATCTATCCTGCAAGCCATATCCGCGTTTTATCTTACGATTTTTATACATCTCTACTAACTTTGCCGACGAAAGGTCTGGAGGAAGAGGCTCCACAATAACCCACGGGTCGTTATGATATCGATGACGAATGTACCCTGCTCCAGCCAAATAGTTGAAATAAGCGTTTACAGTAGCCAAAGAACCATATTTCTTGTAATTCTCCAAACGCTTTTCCAACTCAGCACGCACTTTTCCTTGCGTAATACGTTGGCCAACCTTTCGTGAGGACACCACCTCACGTACAATACTCCACGCCGTTTCAGCTCCTTTAACCCGTCGCCAAACCATATTATTCTTCCTTATCAACTATGTAGGCGTAATAAGACACCAAATACTCCAAAAACTCCATACGGCGTTGTTTATCGGAGGTAATCCACCAAAAGATCGCTTCTTGATCAGCATCAGCTGGACGTACAAACTCTGGGATGAGTTCAGATACCGTTGGCCTACAACATCCTCTGCGACGAACCATCTCGAATATCAACTCGTTGAACTCTTTGTCGTCAGTTTCTTCATGGCCATTTTGGACTATCGTATTCACAAACAACGAGCACAAGCCGTTGTAGTTTTGAGGATTCTTTCGCCATTCATCACGCGCTCTCACGCATATCTTGAATCGCCATTCATTTACAGTCATCTTTTCAACAATTTCGTTTCACAATCACGTGCCTCACGCATGCACATCATATTCACTTGCTGGCGGGGGATATAGAGAAGGAGGTTTACCCCCTTTCCCCCTTACTGCCAATGTGACTTGCCGTATGGGTCGCGTGTCGTTGAAGTGGTTTACCCCATTATCCCGAACACCGTTGCACGCTCTGGTGTCGTCATTAACTTTGTAAGCATTTAGGACGTTAAACGTGTTCCGGTGAGGTACGCTTATATACAGCGTAAAACATCTGCTTGCCAATGCTATTTTCGTCCCTACAACGCGAAAAGCCCCGGCATGAACCGGGGCCTCTCTTTACGAACTGCTGTCGTTACCGCTTGGGTGGGTATTTCTTATTCGAAATATACTTAAACCACCCAAACCAATGATTCCAGAAGTGACGCGAATAATCGGGGTCGTCCTGGGTATATTGGCATTCGGTTTCGAAACAGATGTTCTTGTACGCCATGTTATACGGCGGAAGCAGGATTTCAATCAACCAGCATGCCACGTACACGGCATAATACGACGCCACCCAAAGCAACCACCACCAAGGGTTGTAATCGTAGATGAGCCACGTTGTAAGGAACAACGCAAAGGAGGTAATCATGATTTGAAGAACCTGGTGCCAGTGACGACGCTCGTGACGGTAAACAGTTGCCGGGATATTACGTCCGTGTGCCGTATCTTCGCGAACGAAAATCATGAACCACAGGGTCATCATCCAGAACCCCTTGACGGGAATTAGCTTGTTGAAGATAATCCACATATCCTACTGTAGTTTAGGCGCCAGCCGTGGTGTTGATGGTGCAGGTGTTACCCTCGACCGTTCCGCTACCCTGAGCCGCACCCGTGAGGGTGATGGTCTGCAGGAGGTCGGTCTTCTTGGCGTACTCCTCCATGTTGGGCTTGCCCTGAACGTCATCCCAGTTAACCTGGGCGCTGCCGCCGCCCTGACCAGCATCGGCCAGTTTCAGGTCAACAATCTCGAGCAGGTCGTTGACCGTCTCCATCGTGGCGTAGGGAGTAATCTGCAGGCTTTCGCGAATCTTGGCGACGAGGGCCTTAATTTTCTCTGTGTTGCTCATAATTTTGATTATTAAAGTGTTAATGAAAAGGTTTCTAACTCTTGGGGAATCCGGCCTTGGTGGTATTGTCGTAAAGACCAACGGTCTGGGCCGTATCCCACGTAGCAATAACCAGGTTGTCGGTAAGTTGTATGACCTTCAATTGCCGCGAACTTTGAGAGCCAGTAGGCACGCCCGGTGTGTCGGTGGTGAAGGTCACGGTCTTTTGACGTTGAACTCCTGTGTAGTTTGGGTCCGACGTCACTTCAACCGAGGTTGTTCCAGGTAGCTTAGCCGGGTCGAACGACACATAGAAACTGTCGCCAGAACCGTCTCCCCAAGCAATTGTTGTTTTCTGAATAGCCATACGCGGTTTAATTGTTCCCGGAGGTAGGTCTCCCCGCCTCCGGGATGGTAGAGTTTGGTGACGTTACGATACGGTGAACGTGGTGTTGGTCGTCACGTTGATCGTTACGCCCGAACCGTCCTGCGGAACGTTGACCGAAGTCTTGTCGATTTCCAGGTAGGGGTCGCCGGCAGTCTGCTTCAGCGTGATGGTAGCGCTCTTAGTACCCTTGGTCGTGGCGGTGATTTGCTGGGTACGCTCCGAGATGGTAGTGTTCTCGGCTGCGTCCAGCGTCAGGATGAATGCGAATTTCTTCGTGGCACCGGGGTCGCCCTCGATGTCTGCGCCCGACGTAGCGGCGGCTCCGTTAGCCTGATAGGCGATAGCCGAAACGTCGGCGGCGATGATATCACCATCGCCCTTAGCGAACGTGATGGCGGCGGCGTTCGACATACCGTCCAGAACTACCGTTCCTCCTTCTTTCGGCACCGATGCCTCAGCACCGTCGTCGAACGACACGAACTCAGCAGCAGCCTGCAGGATGGCGGAGAACGTCTTGTTGGGGGCCACACCAGGCGCGGTAATCGTAAAATTGTCCGTCTGGTTTACACGGTTGCCAAGATTGGCAACCTTAGCTTTCAGCGTCAACTCGGTATCGCCCGAGCCTGAACCCGGGGTACAGATGACGTAGCTTTTTGATGCTTCAGCCATAGCTTTTTTTGAGATGAATTATTCTACAGAAAATTCTGTATTCGTAAATATCATGTTCTTGCTCTCTTCAGCGGGATTCTGGCTTACGTACACCACCAGTTTCTCGATTTCAAGATATGGCAAAGAACTCCGGTCATACAACACTTCGCCATTAAGGACAACGCGCTGAACGGTTGGATCGGGTTGTCCTTCGGTAAAGGGCCAGATGACCTGACCGTTGAAGAGAACGCGGCGTATGGCCTCGCCGGACAGCAAACGCCGCCCGTTGAGTACCATATCCGCTATCTTTCTATTGGCCATCGGTTTCCGGTTTTACCTCGATGTACAAAATGTTGTCTTGTTTAGAGGGAGCGTTTTCGGTGATTTCTACACCGCGAACTGTAACTGAACGAACGGTTTTGGCATTAATCGCACTCTGAAACTCTTGCTCGTCTTCGTCAAAGACTTGCGCAGTCCGTGCCAACTTTCCGTCAGCTGCCTTGCAGTGAAGGAGTCCATAGATATTGATCTCTGCCATGACCCTTACGCAATTACACCGGTAAACGTACCCTCCGCAAACGGACTTGCGCTGCGGTAGCATTTATAGTCGCCCTTTCCGTCAACGGCAACCGTTACGGGAGCGGCCATCGGTACGTCGAAACCGCCCGATTTTACACTGTTGACGGACATCGTCGAGGGAACACACAGCCAGAGATACTCGTTGGCGCCGACCTCAACCGTTGCGTTACCCGCGGGCGACGACTTGATAGGTTGCTTAGTCATGGCCAGAATATCGGCCGACTCCAGAGCGTTCTTAGCCGACGCACCGAAATACATCGGATAGTAGGCGTTAACCGTTACCGAAGCGGTCTTGGTGATGCCTTTGATGACGGCCGTCATGGAGTATGCCTGGGTGTCGGTCACCGAATCCTTGATGGTCTTGAGCGTCTTGTCGGAGGTGAGAACCTCGTTGCCTTTCTTGACCTCAAGCGAATCGGGTTCGATTTCCTGGTTGTTGAACTTAGTAGACCAGTTCAGCGTCACCTCGGTTTCAACGCCCTTTTCGAACGAGGCCGGGGTACGGCTCATCGACAGAGCGGTGTACTGGGTGAACAGGATTTGGTTGATATCGTCAACGTCTTTCTGTGAAGCCGCTCCGATATTCTCGCGAGCCTGGGTTTTCTGAGCGTCTTCCAGGCCCTGCGCTTCGTCGTAACGAACGGCCCCTGTGACCTCACCTCCGCCGCTACCGCCGAACGAAGCCCACGCGCCGTCAATCCACATCGAGGCGTCATAGACAACGGGGTCGCTGCCCTCGCGCTTGACGAGGTAAATCTTGTTGGCCTCACCCGTTTGAGGAAGCGACTCAACGACCTCGGTCGAAGTGGCGTTCTGAAGCGACTCCGGAAGCAGGTCGGCGGGCAGTTTGCCGTCCTCGCCCAGCTGGGGGGTCAATTTGTTGATGTCGGACTGGAACTTTTGCAGTTCATCGTCCCAGATTTGGCCTGTGAACGCGAGTTTGCCATCGGCGGTCTTCGCGAAAAGCAAACCATAGATGTTGATGTATTCTCCCATGGTACTTTGAAATTATGATATAACACCGATGAAGTCGCCCACCGCAAACTGGTTGACACTTCGGTAGCAATTGTAATTGTTTCCTTCAACCGTTACCTCCGCCGCAGGCTTCATAGGTACGCCGAAACCACTCGACGAAACGCCCTTGATGGTCATAGGCGCAGGCACACACACCCACAGATAGGCTACTTCGCCAAACGGCACCTCGATATCGCCTGCTGGAGTACTCTCGATTTCACGAGCCGTAAAGGCCAGCACGTCGGCTTCGGCGAGGGTATCTTTCGGGGTGGCGCCGTAGTACATTTTGGCGTTTGCCTCCACGGCGATTTCAGCCGATTTGGTGACGCCTTTTATCACAGCCGTTACCGTGTACTGAGCAGTCTCCGATATGTGGTCTACAACGCTCTTAAGCGCCACATCGGTCGTTAGTACGGTGTCGCCGCGCTTAACCGTAAGCGAATCGGGCGTCACTTCCTCGCCGTCGAACTTGGTGGACCAGCTAATCGTTACGTCAGTAAGTACGTCAGCCGTAATACTGGGCGGAACAGCCGCTACTTGCAGCGCGGCTTTGGAGCTGAACAACGCCTCCTCGATAACGTCTAATCGTTGGTCAGTGGCTTTCTTGTATTGGTCGAAAATTTCAGACGAAACCAGTTCTAACATTTCGGCCGTCAGGTCGCCCTTAATCGTAACACCGTTAATAGAGGGGAGGTTCTCAAGTTCGTTATAATCCATCGTACCGCTGGAGCCAGCGATAACGGGAATCATAACGGCTTGTAACTGCCAGTAGTTGGTATTCCAGAACAAGGTGACAAACGCCACGTGGCTTTCGTCCGTCGTAACGACCAGCGGGTTCAGCTGGGCGTCAACGAAATTCTTGTACGTTACGGTGGATTTAACACCCACCTGCGACAGGTAGGCGACACGAGCCGAAGGCGGTTCGATAGGCTCCGTTTCAGCGTCGGCAATACCGACCATCGACGTGCTCATCGTTGTCTCCAGCTGCTGAACGTAGTCCAACAGCGCCAACTCGTAGTTCTGCTGGTTGGGGACCTCTACTTTGGTCCCCTCCGGCCGCTCTTCGAGGGTCTGAAGGATAAGTTTCCGGACGTCGTTATAAGACAGTGGCATATGGCTATGAATAATCTTGTTCGTTGTACTCGTCGCTGTATTCACGAGTGTCAACAAGGTTATAATTGACGATTATCGAAATACGTTCCAGAGTTTCCTCTTTGACTTTTTCGTCGTACTCCTTGAACAGCTGTTCACAAGTCTTGTGAGCCGTTTCTTTGATGGTACGTTTTATCCACAGCCCGATACAAGCGTCAGGCTGAAGCGTTTCGGCCACCAGCAACGTATTGTTGATGGCGTTACGGAAGTCGCCGTCAAACTCCAAACGTATCTTGCCGTCTTCCTCAGCCATGACGCTGACGGGGAATGGGTCGATAGCTTCGTAATCTTTACGTTCGATGCGGAAGACCTTTTCACTCACGTACACTACCTGCCAGACCGAACTGTCGGCGAACGCCGCCTTAACGGCATTAAACGTTCCCTCGTAATCGGCCGTTTCAGGCGATTTGACGAGAATATTAAACGGGTCCAGTACAAACTCCTCGCCGAGTGCTGCGGGCGATTGTATGGTCACCTGAACGCCTGCACGGCGGAAGTCGGCGTTGTAGAACGTAACGCCGATAGGTAATTGATAACGGCTGCGCAACGATTCCATCTGCAGGTTCTTCACCGCAACGGCAGCTACCTCGAACTGACAGAGGTCATCGTCGGCCCCTACAATCTTGATTTCAACGTCGGCGGCGGGTTGCTTGTTCTTGTTAATAAGCGCGAACGCCATGCATTCCGTCGGGCGATTCTGTAACGTCAGCAACGATACCTGGTCGAATAGTGCGTTCAACGCCGAGTTAGGAACCGGGGTTGAACTCACGTAGCCCCCCAGGCTCATGCGGGGGTCGTTTTGAGGCGCGTCGGGCGACGTCGCGAGCGAGTTAGGTGCGCCTGTCAGAAAGAGCATCATAAATTCACGGTCAAAACAGAGTTCGTCAATATTTTCGACATCCCGTCGATGAGGTCCTTATACCCCGCCGACGAAAGCGTCTTGAAGGCACTTGCGTTGCGGCCGTCGATGTCGCGATAGCGCAACGAGAGAGAGGTTTGACCGCTGTTGAACGGAACGAAGATATTGGCCTGGGCGTCCGTTACCGGGAAGCGGGCCGTGGTACGGACACCGCCCCAAGTAGTCGCCCCGCCGTCCAAAGCCACGAGTTGGTATTCGATATCGGCCACCGTAGGTACGATAACGAAGTCGTCCCTCTCACCGAGGGCGATATCGCCGCTCCATGAAGCCAGCGTAAGGGTAGTGTTGGCGTTATCCACGATTCTCACGCCCTTGCCGGTAGCGCGGTTGAACAGCGTCCATCCGGCAAACACCGACGACGGGATAGTTCCCCCCGCGCTCGATACCGTACCAAGAACGTTGTTGTTACCCTCCAAAATACGGAACTGGAGGTCTGACGACCGGATTTCGAAGCCTGTAATAGTGTAGCCGTTCTCGACGGCGATACGCAGCATATTGCCGTAACGTTCCACGTTGAGTACGCTGACGATATTGAAAGAGGCCGCGGCTATTTCCTCCGTCGGCTCCACATTGAACGTACACGAGTTACGCATATCGACAATCGACATCTCGCCGTTTTCCCAGTTCAGCTGGGCGATGATGAATTCTTCGCCTGCCTGTATTTCGGGAACCGTATCCGACTGTACCATCCGTACCTGGAACGAGTCGTATTCGTAGATAAGTTCGTTGGCCGATGACGGCACGAAGCCCGGCGTGAACGCCCCCACCACGCCATAGCGGAGGTTGCTTTCAGCCACGGCCGGAGCGGCAATAACGGCCGACGTGTCGGAGACCACGTTGATAACCTCGTAGTTGAGGATGTTCTTGGTAGAGTCGATAAACTTGACAGCGTTGGGGAAATTATCGCCACCACGAAGAACCTTTGTGAATTCGGTTCCGACGCCTGTGAGGGTGCCGTCGGTAGTGACGGAAACCGTTCCGGCCTCGTAGTTGGTTACGGCGCGTGAAAGGATGACCCACGTCTTGGTTTCGGATTGAATGGCCTGCAGCGTTACGGCTTCACGGCTGATGATACGGTCGAAGTCCTTAGTCCACGCCACGCCTGGCGCAATCGAGACAACGTCCGCCTCGCCAGTGGCCGTGATTTCAAAAGCGTTGTTGTCGTAATCGCGAGCGATTCCGAAATTTTTTACCATGGACTTAAACACCGCCTTGTAACCCTCATCCACCATCAGGCGGCGAAAGTTCTCCAATTCGGCTACCTCCAGAAAGAGGTTCGGTGACAGTTTCAGTTTCGACATATCTATTCAACTTTTATGACGTTAGTGTTGGTCTTCAGGTCCACAAGACCGCTATCGCCGTTTGTGTTTATGATAATTGAATTTGGCGTCAACACCAGATACGGCGCGAATTCCGACGGCGTAGTGGACGTATTAACGGGCGTCGTACCGTAAACGAATACGGGCTGGAATCCGTACGGAATCAAGTACTTGTTCACGATTTGCTCCAACTGGGCCTGAGACATCGTGTTGTTGTTATTCTTCAAGAAGATGTAGAATAACCGCTGTGACTGGATGAAGCCGTTAGAACGGGCATCGACGCGGAGCGTTTCCTTCAACGGAAGGATATTGCGGCCGTACACCAGCGGGCGTATCTTGTAGTCCCATATGTAGAGCGTGGCCGTGGCGTCGTCGCCGCCGAGTTGAATCTTCGGGAGAATGTACTCGACAGAATAGTTGTTGTAACACAACTGGGTCCCCAGGTGCGGAGCGATGTTAAGGCCTGGGGCGTTGATGGTGACAGGCTTCGTGCTGTAAGCATGGATAATACCGCGGACGTGATACCACGTGTTGGCCTTTAGGGTGGAAAGGGGTAGTTCGTTGGCGAAATAGTCCGTTACCTGTGTAGAATCCAGGCGGGCGAAACCGCCAGCGATTACCGTCTTGAAGATGTTGAAACCCTCGGTGCCGAAATTCAGCGTGCCTTTACCATCGCTCTTCATCCAGAACGACACCTCGTACGAAAGGTTGCAGTCGGCACGGTACACACGGTCGTCCACCGGAGTAGTGACGTCGCCGCGGCCTAACCCGCCGCTGCCGGTAATCTTCAGGCAAACCTTGTTCTTGTAAACCGGGGTTTTCTTCTCGCGGTCGTAACCTACTATGTACTGGTCGGCTATTTCCTCAATAGCGACGTTACCCGTAGTAACAAAGTCGTCTAACGACTCGAAGTCGGGCGACGTTTCACGAGTTTTATTCAGCTGGTTAGAATCACCCACGCCGCGATACAGTGGTGATGATTGCCCCAGGCACCACCCCATCTTCGAGGCGGGCAGGTTGTCGGTCAGCAACTCGTCGCTATCCTCAATGCCGAACAGCCGTACAAATTCGCCGTTGTAGGGGCGGCCGTCGCCCTTACGAGCGAATACCATCGACGTACCGCGTTTGCGGATTTCGTCGTAGTAGTGTGAGGCCAGATACTGGAGTTCTTCTAACGTGACGCTCTTTTCGTCGAAATACAATCCTATCTGGCGAACGTACTCCCGCAGTAGGTCGAAGTCGTTGTAGATGTTTTCGAACCGTTTGGCGAACGATACCATCATAGCGAAGAAACGCCCCACGGTCGAGAACAACGACACGTAATCACGGTCTTCGTCGTAGTTACGGTCGGCACCGCGCGTAACGTATTGCGCCATCACGCCGCGGTAGTATAATTTCTTGAACAGGTTACGTTCGATGCGCTTAGTCTGTTCCGACGACGCCACGGAAGCGAATATCGACTCGTCGATGGTAGGAGCCACAAACTGAATAGGCTCCACCGTGCCTGTAAACATAACGGACTTGAACTCGATAGGAGCATCGCCTCCTTGGCGTATGTACTGTATCGAGACCATCATCGTACCGTCGGCCGTGATGGGGTCCAGTGCTTTTAAGGCCTCGTTGGTAAGTTCTGCCCACTCGGTCCAGAAAATACCGTCAGCCGACACCTGGAACAACCGCACGACATCCGCAGGAGCGCCACCCGTTAGGTCGTCAACAAACTCAGTCAACGACACACGGCCCGATATATCGCACGTAATCGCCACCAACAGCTGGTCGCCCACAGCGGCCATCACGTTGCTAAGTTCGGGATCCTCGGCGCGGTCGTACACCAGGTCGGCTCCGTCGCGGCGATACTTTGTTTCTTCGCCATCCGTAACCGTCAACAGCAACCGCCCGTCGCTCGTAAGCGAAGCATCGGCGGGCGGCTTGTCCAGGCTTATCATCAGGTCGCCCTGAACGCCTTTCGTATTGTTGATGGTCTTAGGTCCCTGGAGAATCTCTGCCTCGTGGATTTCAGGCAGTTTACCCGCGGCCTCGGCCATAATCGTCACCTCGTTCGATGGCGAGATAACGACCTTGCTGCGTATGGAGGTAGTGAGATTCATATCAGATGGACATTAACACGGTTGCTTGGTAGTTTGCGTCTTCGACGTTAGGGTAGAATACCTCAGAAAGAACGCCGTTGTTGTCGATAATCACGTTGCCGTCCAAGTCACGCATCACGAAACTGCGTATGCGCGGTAACGTGTATTCGGGGACGTTGATGTCGTAGCTGGGGTTGAAATGCGTATCGGGAACGTAGCGCACGCCCTCGACGTTCTTGACGACGTACAACATATCCTCCCACTCCACCTTGTCGCCCGGCTCCCAGAAGCGGTAGTCGAACAGTTTGTTCATTTGGAGTTGAATCTGGGTACGGACGTCGTCGGTATTGTAGGCCGGGTCGATATCAACACGAAAGTCAACATTCACGGCCAGCCAGTTTACGTTACGCAGGTTGATAGCCGGGTAACGTGCTCCGGCGATAGAAACGCGCAGCAGGTCGGTCAAGCACAGATATTCCTCAGCGCGGGAATACATTTCATCAAACTCCTCCTGGGTGAAGTTCTGGCCGTTGACCGAAACAACCGTGAGATTGATGCGGCTTTCAGCGGCCGACCCGGTGGTCTGCGTTTCGCCATACCCGCCTTTCAATATCCGCAACACCCGCGGGTTGATTTTCATCAGCACTTGCTCCAACTGCGCGAGCGTGTTCATCGCCAGTTGATTGACGCTTTCTTTGATACGGATACGGAACGTTTCGTCGTCTTCCTGGTCGCGGCCGCCCGTGGCCTGGTATTCGTTGGTACAACTCTGGTGTCCGGGAGGCGTAGGGTTGACCCGGTTCAACGACAGTGGCGGAACGTTAGTAGTGGCACCGGACTTCGTACAGCGAACGGGGATATACGCCAGACGCGAATTTACAACCACGGTGCCTGTATCGTCAACGCCGCCAATGGTAACGTCTTCTGTCGAAACAAACGTCAACCCCGTTGTCGAGGTAAACATCGTGCCCGCCTGGTAGAACGTTCCAGGGTCGCCAATCACGCGGACGTAGGTAGTAGCCGGAGCCGCTCCGAAACGCGGCGCCACGCCCCGTAACGCAGCCAGCGCGTCGAGGTATTCCCCGGCGGCGGTATCCGGGAAGATGTGCCCCTCGATAACCGCCTGATTCACCATGATCTTCTGGCCAATCTTGGAATCGGCATAGGCTATGGCATTCAAAACCGACTCGGCCGATACATCGGATATCTTGTCGGTTTTGTTCAGGAGTATTTCCAGCCACATCTGCTTCAACTCCTCGATGGACGTTATCTGCGTTATCATAGTTTTACTTTTTTGGTCACCTTATCGTTGTACTTTGTCTTAATTTCCAGCGTACAAACCAACGAATCCTGGTTCTGTTCAATAGCTGTCATATCGACCGACTCAAACAGGTCGTCCTGAAGGAACGTGTCCACCATCTGGCGGCGAACCGTAGGTAAGGCCAGCTGGGCTGCGGTAACTCCGGCCGTCAGGTTAGGGTCAACCCCCAGCAGCGGGTTGTCGGGAACGGTGCCGCGGTTCATGCCCCTGAGTATCATCACCTTTTGGTCGATGTTGTCCTTGTATTTAACGATTTTCAGGTCGCCTATACGCCGGGCCGAGGTAACGGTCGTTTCGTCGCCAGAACGTCGGAAAACGGCCTTTGTTGCCACTTCCTCTTCTACCTCGATAGTAATCTTCCGGGCGATGTCCTTACCATAGACCTGTTCGCCGACCGGAGGTTCGAGAATAGTCTTCACTGCCGCCGGGGTTATGTTATTCACCATGGCGGTTACGGGCTTCAACTCGTCGATTTCCCACTGGTCCTCTTCCAGGTCGTTATCCATCATCAGTTGCTCCCATGAAACGCGGTCCATACCGTTGGACTGGATAGCCGCCGACAGGTCCTCCATCGTGCGCTGTGCACCGATAGTGGATTCCACCTGAATGACGGGCTTGTAGTTACGGGCTGTAAGCGTAGTGCGGCGGAACTTAGGTAGCTTCGTAACCTTTTCCACCTGGACGACCAGGTTGTCTATCCACTCCATCAGTAACCAGTAGCCGCAGTTGTCGAAACGGTTATCGTAGTTCTTGAACTGAGCCTGGAGTTCGTGGCAGTCATCGAGCAGTTTCTGGAGACGGCGCAAGCGGTCGTGGTCGACGCTTTCGCTGAGTCCCGAGAAATATTGGTTGATGGACGAATAGTCGTTATCAAAGAAGTCCTGATAACGTTCCAGAAAATCCGTCAAGCGGTATTTCGTGACGTTAGAAAAGCGGATTATGTATTCGGGAATCAACATGGCTAAAACATATTCATGACGCCGCACGTCAACAGGTCGCTAACCTGCCCCAGTACCCGCGTTACACTTCTACTCAACGATTGATTCATGACCTGTCCCAGGAAGTCGTTTACCGACTTGATGGTAGTATAGGCCGCCACGGCGCGTAATTCGATGGAGTAATTCCAAATCATGTTGTTATTCTCGTCCATCGAATAGTTATCCTGGATGACCTCGACGTAATACGCCGTGTTGAAGGCGTGGTTGGTAAACACCAGCCGATAGGGTTTGCCGTTAGGGTCCAATTTGTTGGCCGCCGTGAGGATTTTCTGCATCATCTTGGTAAGGCCGTACCCTGTTTTGGCTATCATCGCGCGATTATCACCTACACCTGCCGCTCCGGTGAACATACCAATATTGAAGAACGGTATCGACGCGCCATCTTCGGCCGTGTCTTTGAACTGCTGTTGGCCAAACGAAATACGTAACTTACGACCGAACGTTCCGCGCAGTGAAATATCGACCGGGTTAAACGACGGATTAATCATCGACACTACCACGTTGTTGGTTTTGGTGATAGTAGTAAGCGAGGTCCGGCTTTCGGTGATGTTACTGGGCATTACAGGCAGATTCATGAAAGCCGCCGTTTCACCGCTCGAACGAAGCAACTCCAACGTACACATGTAGTACTCATAGTCGTCGGGTGCAACGGCGTGTACCAACCCACGCCCCATCGTAACGAGCGCGTCGCTCGCCGCGGTGGCGAAGTCGCCTTTGGCTTTATTCAGAACTGTTCCTGCTATGGTAGGCATCGTCGTAAATTTACATCAATTATACTTGTTACAAGGGCAGCGCCGACAACGCTTTGTCGGCCGAATTCAGTAGTTGCGCCGCGGCGGTTACTGGAGCAGGTAGCGGTAGCATGAAACCGCCAACGATTCGTATCACCTGTTGTACTGCGGCATTGCCGGTAGCGACGGTGGCCTTAGCCGTAGCCGCACCCGACTTGGCAGAAGCGATAACGCCCGCTGAAGCTACACCCGCCATAGGGTCAGCACACACGGCCTGAACAGCCAGCGTGGTGCAAGCGTCGATGGCGTTCTGAGCAGAGGTTTCGGCTGCCGTGAGCCACGTTTCGGCTTCGTCTATCTTCTGCTGTATGGCTTCACCCACGGCCGACCGCATCTCTTCGACGTAGGCTTCCGCCTGGTCGGTAGGTAGCGTGTCGATGTATTTCTTACACGTAGCGCGAATAACCATCTTGGGGTCGATTCCTAACTTTCCCATGGCGTTAATGTGATAATTTCTTGTCCTCCATCTTCGGCATTTCGCTGGCCATCCAGCTGGAAAGATTCGAACCCGACGAAGCAATCAGCAGGTCCTTTTGCAGAGCCTTTACCAGCGATTCGATTTGTGCGATATTCACCACACCGCGGTTCTCCCCGCCGTTGAACGAAGCCTTGTTACCCTTTACGGTGAAAGTGGATTTCGCCCCTTTGGTGGTATATTGCAGTTCGTCATCCTGGAGAATTACCTCGATTCCAGCCTCGGTATCTACTCCATTTACAATATGCGCTGTGATACGCGCTGCGGATGTTATTTCGACGTTTTTGTCGCCAGAAACGATAATGTCGGAATCGGAAATAATATTTACCTTTGAATCGACGTTCGCTGACTGAACGCGAATATTTATTTCTGCCGGAGTATCCTCCGTTCCGTCCACGTAAATGTCGATGATACCCTGAGAAGCGTCGGTCTTGACCTCGGCAATAACGCCGTTCGACTCTTTACGCATCGTCCGCTGGCCGTACTGCTGTTGGTTAAACTTTCGTAGGTCAAGCGAATTGACGACGATAGGCCACTGGGTATATTCGTCGAGAATCCAAACGATAGGGGTTCCGAACTCGTCAATTGATACCGGGAATTCAACCGTTTCAAGCACCACCGGAGGGATGGGGACGTTGTTGTATATCGAACGACCGGGGCCGCCTTGGATAGATACCGTGTTGGTCCTCATGCAGTTCTGTATGTACAGTTCCCGGTTCTCTCCTCCCTCAGGTATGACGATATAACCAATGCCGCCGGACCCCATATAGGCACGGTTCATTTGTACGCCAAAAGGTGCTGAAGAACGCCTAAATTCCCTTGTTTCCATTGTTTGTGTCGTTTGGTAAAAATCCCACCTTTTTACAGAGTTCGTTCAACACCATTTGGTTAATCTTGATGTCGGATATACATTCGTTGAACGTAGTAGAGCCGTCTATTAGGCCGTCCCACTTGTCAGGATAGTCATGTCCCTCGGATATATCCCCAAAATCTACAATGCCGAAATACCCGTGGTACGAAGCCCGTTCCCAGTCGAAGCCCTCAACACCTCTGTCCGTTAGGCTCGTGCTTCCGGCTATCAGTCGGCGCCGCTTATCAATCAGGGATACTTTCATACCCCGTGAAACCTGAAGCGTGGTAGAGCGGAAAACCCGATTTCCGACGCTCTGGAATGTGTTCGTTACGGCGTCAACGTAATACATCTCGTCCGTCGGCGCAAAGTGAATCCACATGCCGCGTTTAATTTGGCGGTATCCGTACAGCGTGATGGTCCCCTGGCGCGTGAACGGCAGATATATGGTCGTTTCGATTAGGAATTTCAAATCGAGCATCATCTGCAGATACGACTGCGAAAAGTTACTCCGCGCACCCTTGCTTATCTTTTCGTTGGCGTTGTCGATATCGGCTTCGCCGTCGTTCACGGTGTTGTAGTAGTTACTCTGAACGTGACAAGCCCTGGAGCCAAACAACGCCGCCATTTCAGGAAAGAACACCGCAGGAATGTAATACGTCGTATTGCTGTTGCCTCCGAACGAAACTCGCGGCCGTAGATAATACCACGAATAGGCGTTCGACACGCTTTGAGTGAAACTTGTTTCGACAACCTGCTCTTTCGACACGACGTGATACAAACCACTGCCGCCAATAGCGTAGTTATACGCCCGAAGTACGCTTAAATGGTCGAACGGCGGGCGACGAGCAATAAAGTAATACTGGTCGCCAAACGTTTCGCCCATAAATTCAACGAACGGCTCCTGACATACCTTGTTAAACCAATTCAGCAGCGACCCGGTTTGATTGGTGATAGTACCGTCGAAGACCTGTCGGTTGGCGACGTTTTCGTCTATAATTAGTTTGACGATTTGCCATATGCCAGGCGCCAGGCGTTGGCTTGCCTGTAAGTTTTCCAGTTTTACCTCAGGTACAATAGGTTCTGTATCCTTGGGGTCAAACGGTACGTCGATTTTGTTGTACCGCTGGAAGTCTCCTATCCACTGATAATTCGGCACAGGCTTGGAACCTACATCGGTAGTAAACCGACGTCGGTCGTAGGGGTTGATGGCGGGTGCATATTCTTTCTTTGATATCGAAAAATAACACTTGCTCATCATCTGCGCAGGGTTAAGCCAATCGCCAAACGCAGCGCAATCCAAATGAAGGTGCGGTCCTGTAGAACGCCCGGTGTTTCCCGAGCGGCCTATGATTTGACCAGGTTCTAACCATTCGCCCTCGTTGATGTTGGCTATACTACTCAGGTGCATAAAACGCACCGTGGCGTAAGCGTAGGAAGCTATCGCCTGTTCGGCCCAGTCGTTACGGTAAAGAGCGTTGTTGAACAGGTTATTGGTGTGAAATTGACCAAAAGGACCCGAATCGCCAAACCACCACGCTGGAATTACTATCGAGACGTAGTTTCCTGACGGTGCGTCGGGGGTACGACTTATACGAACACACTTGCAATACTGCGGTGCACGGATGTAGGTTCCCACGGGCATGGATATATCCAGTCCTTGATGAAATTTTCGCGTCTTCTTGCCGTCGATGGATAACGTTCTGTTGCCGACAATGGATGTTATTTGAAGCGGTGATGACGGCGATTGACCGTATATACACCATTCGGGGTCCCAGGTCTTAAAGGCCCAGAACTCGTTCTTCTTTTGGTCTGCTCTGCGTACAAGTCCGGTTCCGATACTCATTTCACGTTCTTTTTAGGGTCTTCCGGGGCAGGCGGTTCGATGTCCACCATCGTAGTACGGTCGTCTTCCCAGGGGTTGAAAATATAGTCCGGTACTATGGCTATGTTCGACAGCCAGTTGATGACTTCTTTGAGTACAAATTCCAGCGTGTACATATTACCCATGAAAGGTAATATAACACCACTGACGTTTCGTCCTAAAAGGCGGTTGACGGCGTTCTTGCAATTTATAACGCCCAGACCGTCACCTCCGCCAGTTACGGAAATACCTGACGTATTCGAGAACAATTCACGGGCTCCCAAGTCCATGGCAACAGGGAAGAAAAACGAACCGTCGTCAATCAGTAGTTTCATCAAATCCCGGCCTTTCACTGTAACATTCGATGACACCCCCTGGGCGTCGGTCGATATTGATACGGAATCTACCAGTCCAATCATATCCCATACGTCGCCCCGGAGTTGCGGTTCTCCAGTACGGTTGTTTAGGTCGTCGTTGATTTCTTCAACTGTCTTTTCAAAGCGCAAGAAGATTAAATCGTTTGGCGAAATAAGCCAATTAAAATAGTCATCTTCGTTCCGCTCAGAATCGTCAGCAAAAGTAGTTTTGTAATACGATTTGTCCTCTATTTCCGCTCCAACAACGTAGTTACCGCGCGTACTGTAGTAGTCGCTCTTTACGGCATTTTCAATCGCCACATGAGGCACACTGAAAGTAAAGTTGCCGCCGTTTTTGGTAGTATTAACGGACATCGAACCGATGAAGCGCGATATATCGCGCAAGGCCGATGTCTTAGCAGCATCTTCGCGTTCGTTGTTGGCGAACTCTAACGCCTTAAACCATCCGCACACACGAATGTTAGGGGCCATCTTACGATATTCCTTCGTTACGACGTTACCCTCGCTCCGGAATCCGTTTGAGTCCGTTATGGCCAGCAATTGCTCGTCAGCCCACTTGGCGTAGTTAGTTATCTTGGCCTTTACGTTGCTGATGTAGATGACGTTCTCCTGGCGAATGTTGGTGTAATAAACCCGTATTTTGGCGAATCGAGGCAACGCCATTTCAGGGTCCAGTTTATCGGCCGTAAGTGTGTCCAAAACTCCGGTCAACCCGTGTTCGAACATGTAGGTGTACTTATCAGCCAACGACATAGCCGCCAATATATTATCACGATTATCGTCGAATAACTTTTCAGGGGTTATCTCGTCAATGTGATAGAAGGCAATGAAGTCCTTCATTGTTACCACGCTCTTCTGGTCGTGGATGATGTCGATGTATCCTATAACTTTAACCATTACTCACCGGGATGAACCTCGTTTTCTTCTATGTTGTAGTTCGCCAGCGTACTACCTAACTGAGTAGCGAACTCTTCGGTAGCGGTTAAGAGTTTACCAAGCGACGTGCGGAACCCGGCGTAATCGCTTACGTTCTGCGACATTCGGTAGTGCGATTCGGTAGCCTCTTGGCGCATGGTTTGGCGTGAGCGGGCATACTGGCGTGTTGTTTCGCCTGTGGCGAGACCTGGAATGGTTTGGGCCAACTCCTCGATACTCATACCGGGGAATACCTGGTTCAATATATCCATGAACGCCATATTCCCCATCAGCGCACTCATATCTCCACGGTCTTCTTCACGTACATTGGCCATGTCCGCTATACGGCGAATAATCATGGAATTTCGTTCCGTCTCACTGAGGCCGAAACTCTGCGGGCTCCTGAGGACGTGGGTCAACAGCTGGTTCGGTAGCTTATCCAACCCGTATTCTGCTCCGTAAGTACGCAAGGCGTCAAACGAAATAGCCTGCATATTCTCACCACTCGGATTTCCAAGTGCCGAATCTAACTTAGCGATAACATCCCCCAGGCGACCATCCTGAATGAAGCGCGGGTCCATAGCGGCCGAATACGCCGCTTGGGTTGCGTTGGCGACTTCGTAACTCGGTCGGTTGTACACGGAATAGTAACGCCCCATCAACTGTTGTTGAATATCAAAGCGTTCCTGCATGCGAATGTACCCCAAGTCACCGCCTATGCCTGTATTGATGCCTTCATCGTTGAGGCGTTCCAATTCGTAAGCCAACCGGGCGATAGCAGTATTGGATTCCAATCCGTAGCGGTCGTAACGAGAGGCCTGAGATATGCTGCCTTCACGCAGATTGAACTGGCTTTCGTTTGCGTAACTGTAGAACGTTCGGTTCTCCCAGTTGGCTAACACGCCGGATGTAGTCATAAGCGCCAACGCCCGTTGCATGAACTCGGCGTCTTCTAATCCCAGTTGCTTACGGGTTATCTCTTCGCCATAGACTCCCTGGGTACGAGCGTTAATCACAGTGGCCGTAGCGTTACGCAAAGCAGCGTTGCCGGTATTACCGCCCCAAATACCGCGAATCGAAGCGATATCGCCCATCGACTCAATGCGGTTTGTGGTAGCTATGGCAGCCTGTCCTATGGCGGCAATACCCGCTCCGGCGATAATACCTACAAGCGGAACACCCAAAGCCGCGGCTCCTAAACCAGCGGCACCAACCCCCATCCCTGTAAGATTTCCGCTGGCGGCTGAGGTTATCATACCGGCGCCGGAAGTGGCAAGACGGGCGTTTGTGACGTTTTCAAAGATATCGCCATTACCGGCAGCCGACTGACGTTGGTCGAATTCCTGTAAACGTTTACGGGCCACCATGTAGTCATCTTCAGAGACGGCACGTTCCATGTCGTCAACGAGTTCTTTTCGTTGAAGACGTAACCGCCCGATGTAGCTGTCTTCGTCTCCGGAAGACTTCTCGCGCGACTCCTTCCGCAATTCCTCCGCAACGGTCCGTAGAGCGTCCGTCATTTCGCGTTCTACCGCGGCCCGCTCACTGGTTTCCTCGGAAGCTAAACGCTCGTCAATTCCTCCGTATTGCTGGTCTATGGCCCGTAAGCGTGGATTATACCACGCATCGAGGTCCTGGGTGATAGTTTTACCGGACGGTAGCGGTTTTCCCTCGGGGTTAAACAGCGTACCGTCGGGCGCAAAAGAATAGCGGCCGACCCGCGCTTCACGTTCAGCGTCGAGTTTCGCCACTTCATCCATGTAACGGCCGCTGTTCACCTCACGCTCCAAGTCGAAGCGATTTCGGATTTCAGCCTGCCGCTGGGTAACGATACTGCGGCCAACGTCGTCGAGATAACCTTTGAAACCGCTTTGGCCGAACATCGGGCCGCCGCCCTGCGATAACGCACTGCGGAGTTCGCTTACGAGGTCTGAAACCGACGCACTCAACCGCGCATCACCACCTCCCGTAGTAGGCGGTTCTGGAGGCGTAGCAGGTGCGCCAGTACCTCCAGAACCGTTACCGTTGATATTAACTGTTATGTCCCTTTCGGCCATTGTTATCTGCGTTAAAAGTCATCCAAGTTGATACTGTCGTAGTCCTCGTCGATTTCTTCCTGGCTCAGTTGTAAAACCCGCGAATCGTAATCATCACCCATGGCTTCACGCTCTTGTTTTTCACGCGCCATACGTTGCAATAATACCTCTTCGCGGTACTCATGTAACTGGTCAAAGAAACTCATCGCCCGGTGTTGCGGCGACCCGAAGGATACGCCGTGTTTTCTTCGCCACCAAAGGTCGAGCGGGAACCGCGTCAGCCACCGCGTGACGCTCTGGTCCAACGTGTCGTTAAGCGTCGGCTCCGCCTTTGGCGTTGAGAGACGGCTGAGCGTTTCCTGCCTCATACAGTTTCGACATCATCGAGTTGTACCACGGAGCAATCTGCTGCTTGTACCACGCCGTGAGTTCCGACGCCAGCGCCGAATCAACGCTCATCATCGACTGGCTCTCGGGGATGTTCAGCATATTGCGGACGGCCTTGAGTTTGATTTCGATAAATGCCATGGCGTCGATAACGTCCACGGCATAAATCATACTCTTCACGCCGCTGGCCAGCATAACACCGTAACGGCCGCCGGAATACGCGGTTTTGAGGTTCTCGATGTCAATCATCTCGCCGACGTTCGGGAACTTGACGTTGAGTTTTGCACCCCGGAACTCTACCGCTTTCACCTCGGAGAGTTGTTTCTTGTAATCTTCCATTTTTAGGACTATTTTGTTTAACAATAAAGAGAGCGCCACGGGTCTTTCGTAGCACTCTCTTTATACTTGGTGTTGGTGCACAACGCGGTTCTACTCGCTGATACCGTCAAAGAGGATTGGGGTGATGTACTCGAACTCGGTATCGCGACCAGAGATTTGCCCCTCCTGGATGTCGAAGCCCTCGCGCGTAGCGAACGCCCCCTTTACCAGGGCGAACGTTTCATAGGTAGCCTTTACGAGTCCCGTTTCGGGGTCGATTTCCCCGTCCTTCACCTTACGCTGAATAGCGAACTCCAGGCCCTCCTCCTGAAGCAGGATGGCGTTGGCCCACTCTTCGACGCTGGTGGTCTGGCGGAAAGTGCCTTTCTTAGATACGTTGGCCAGGCGGTTGAAATTGATGGAGTACGAACTGCAACTCAGCGACCCGCTCCACTCCACCGCCGGAACCTCACTGGGAGTGAGACTACCGAGGCCCACGACACGCCCGCGGCGGATGTTCTCCGTCACGCGAACATTCTTCATCTTACCGACGGCGACGCTGTTGATGCGGATAATCGCAAGCGGCGCAGTCATAACTCTTTTATTCGACATATATCGCTCCTTTCTTTAATTACGAGTTAAACACATAGTCGAGCATGTTCCCGACGAAGAACGTCTTGTTAACCGGAACGTTCGGGACAAAGTCATACGTGACCTTGTAGTCGCCGTTCTTGGCCGAAACTTTCACGTTCTTCCACGAGATAATCAGGTTGTCGTCACCAACCTTAGCCACGAGCGACGTCAGTTTGGTTTCAGTGAAGTCCTTCACGGTGTTAGGCGAAGCCTGGGCAGCCGTGTTGCCGGTAAAGCGCGTCTGGGCGTCGAGAATCAGCTCCTTGTTGAGTTGAGCCTTGATGAGGGCAATCGACAACTCGAACGTTTGGCCGTCTTCGGCGATGGTTTGCTTGTTGTTTTGAAGCGACGTGATACCCTGGTTGACGCGGTAGTAACCCGAAACCTCGCGGACGTGCATAATACCAGCCTGAAGAGCCTTAACACGCTCGCTGAACGTAAGGTCGTAGGCGTAGGCGTCGTATCCTACACGCTTGAACGTAACGGGTGTCTGAGCGGCCATACCGGCATTCAGGCCCATGATAGCGGCAGCCAGGTAAATCGACGGCAGGTTCTTGGTTCCGTTGCCGTCCTTGCGAGCCACCGTCGGCGAACCGTGGACGATTATTACCTTTTCGTCGTTGTAGTGAACGGCCAGCGCCTGCGAAGTCTGCGTAACGGTATTGGTAGTGAGCAGGTCGGTCTTGCCCTCGCCACCAGCCACGAACATAAACTCGTCGAACTTGGCGTCGTTCTTCAGGAACGTAAACAGTTTACCATTCGAAGAAGCCTTGGTTCCGTTCACCACGCCGTAGTCCGTACACAGGAAGAACGTAACCTCCAGTTCGCGGATAGCCTCCAACACGTCGGGGTAGTACTCGTTCTCGCCCTTAGAGCCCTGATAAGAGGTCGTTCCACCAGCAAACGCCGTCGGTTCCATAACCTCGATGGCCGTAGTACCTACAAACGCCGAACCCTTAGCAGGACGGAAATTGGCCATAACCATCGACGAAGTGATGAGCCAGTTGTAGAGTTCGTCGTAGGTGCCAATCTCACCCGACTGGGCCACCATCTCACCATAAGCCTGCGCCAGCGTGTAGGTGCCGTAAGGTTCGCCTGCGGCGTCCGTACCACGGTAGTTACCGCGATAAATCGTAGCAATAAATTTCGACGTATCGTCAACACCCGCCTTAATGGCCAGGGCATAGCCGACCTTCAGGTTCTCCAGCGTACCGTTCGACAGTTCACTCATATCACCCTCGGCGATACCGTTACCCACAACACCCTCATTCAAGCACGTAAGGACGATGCTGTTGTTACCGCTGCCGATGGTAAGTTTCGCCGGAACGGTAGCGGCCGCACGGGGGTAGTACAGGCGCGGCGGACCCAGCGAACCGTCAATCGGCGTAAACAGTTTCTGTGCCAGGTCGGCAATCATGCCGCCGCCCATGAAGTCTGAGAAGTCTTCGAAATTCTCGAAAGCGTAAATGGCCTTGCGCCCGGAAGCGTCAACGCCGGCAATACCCGCGCCGCCAGCGAACTCGTACGTCGCGTCGCCTGCCTTCTCCTGAGAGAGGCCCGTGTCGATAATCATGACGCGGCCAAACGAGGCCACGTTGACTACCGAAGTAGGCTGGTAGACAGTGATTGCGTACGAACCCGGCTCAACGTAGGTTTTGCCATTCATCGTTACCACAGTACTCATAATGTTATATGTTTAGAAAGTTTGGTTTTATTCGGTTTTACCGTCGCCCGGGATTATCACTTCACCGCTAAACGGGTCGCAAATGTTATAATTGTAGCTGATGGCCTTTACGACTTGGGAGCGCAATCTTGTTGGAACAGTGACCTCGTATTTGAACGCCAGCGTGAGGGCTTTGTGGAATACCGTTGGCGGAATTATGTCCTGTTGAAGGATGATATCGCCACCCGATACTCGCGGGATGCGTAAACCTACCAAGTCGAGATTCGGGGCGTACATCAGCAGCATGGCTTTGAGTACGTTGTAGGCTATCATGGCCTCGGAGGCGTTATCCGACGTGATGAGAATTTGATACTGCGCATCCATCCACTGCGTGTACATGAACTGGTCGGCCTCAGCATCCCACTCCTGTCCTTCACCCAGAGGGGCGTTAGCGGCTTGTTCGCCGGGCAAAATGATGTGAACGGCCAGGGCGGTCGTGACCTGGGCGTTGTATCCCAGGTGAACCTCCAAATTCGCCGGATTAGAGAATATCTTGACCGCCTGGCGGAAATAGTTGTAGGCGTTCATGTGGATGGGTTGGCCGTCTTCGTTCTCGCCAAGCAGCTGGAAGAGGATAGTGTTCCGGACTTCTTGCGGCGTGGCTAACGCGATATCGTCGCGTATCATCTTCACGATGGCCGTCAATACGCGGGCGATAATCACCTCGGGGAGTATCAGTGCATCTACTTTCATAAGTTCTCCAAAAAGTTTACCGATTCGTTGTGTACTATGGTTTCGATGTCTGTTTGGTCGATGGCCTTGTCGGAGAACCGCCTTGCCGTCAGCCCCGGGAATATCCAGCTGAGCGGGTCGCTGTTCTTCGAAGCGCGTCGGAACGAAACATACATATTCTGGGTCGTACGTGCGTAAACGCCTGTCTGCTTGGTGATGCCCTCGTAGATGGAGTGCTTACGCAAATAAGCCGCATAGGCAGGCGAACGGTCTGTTGCGGCTATGGCCCGACGCTCCGTCGGGATGTTGTACGGCGTAGGAATCTGTGAGGCACGTAGCCGCTGCCCGGTTACGAACGTGCGGACCACGTCGTAAACCTCTTTAGGCATTTCGTCAGAAAATCCTGCCTGACCCACCGTGCCTGGCGTACCGTGACGGAACGGAACGGTCAAGTACCAATCGCCGCCAGGACGTAGTACCGTGCCGTCCTTACGCAGTACGGGTACAGTGTGGCGGACTCGCGATGACCGCTGGAAATACTCCTTCTGGTCGAAAGGGGTTGCCCCGGCCTCCAGCATCACAGGTAATTCCCCTGTCAGGACAATCGACTTGGCGAAACGGCCGCGGTCGATAATGTTAAGATTTTGGAGGTACTCGGGGCGCGTGGAATTCAGCCCCTGCTTGGCCAGTGCTTGCCAGTTAGCGTACACAGCAGCCGTTACGGCTTGAACACAGAGTTCGGTTAGGTCGTCTATCTGGGCCTGTGTGAGACCAAACTGAGCACCTAAACCGCTAACGTCTATGTTGATTGGCCGTGCCATTATTTCACGGTGTTATCGTACGGAACATCACCGTAGCGCATGGGCGGGAACACATACTCAGCCTTGCGGCCAACTACCTTTACAGGCATCGCCGTCAACGCTTCACGCCGCGTGGCGCAAGGTTTTCCCTCGCGTACCTGCATGAGTTCGCGGTCAACGTCGATTATGTGATATACAGGATAGTGCTTGTAACGAATAGAAATGGTCAAATTACCGACTTTAGCGTTCGGGTCGTTACTTTCTACCATGCCGATTAAATCCTTGCTGAAAACGACCCTGTTCTTATCCAAACGGAACTCAGCTGTGGTAAGCGGCCGCAACGGTTCACCGTCGGCCACGTGGAGGAAGATGTCCGTTACCTCCAGTGGTTCATACACCGGATAGGCGAACAGTTCGTTACGGTAAATAGTAGGCCGCAATATCTCGGAGAAATAGCCCTCCAAATCCAGCAACACCACGCGGTCCATGAATCCCATACGGTCCACGGCGCGAGCGGTGATAGCCGCCGTACCGATGTTGAGTTCACTCCACTCTTCGTACTTACGGCGGTTGCCCATGGTCTGGGCGATGAGGCGCGTCTCGCGGCGATTGACGAAGAACCATCCACGCCCGTAGCAATTTTGACACGTGGACGACGCCTGGCCGCTGGTCTTATCGACGCACGGGCAACGCATGGCGCGGTCGATGTAGGCGTCATACCCCTGGTCGTAAATAAGGCGTTCAAAACGCCCGACATCCCACCCCACGGCCGGACGCCCCGGTTGTGCGGGGGTCAGGCTCACGGGTGGGGTATCGACGAGCGAGGCACTCAATATGGGTTGTTTCTTGGCCATTATAAGACTTCAAAAGCTATACCGCGGTACTGGTTCTTCAAATTCGGCAACTGTTGGTTCAGTTCGTCGAGGTATTGTTTGATGCGGCCGCCGAAAAGGCCGCCCTGCGCCGAACGTGTCAACGGCGTGTTCTGCGACACCCCGTCAAGTGAAATACTCACTGACGACATGCCCACGCCGTATAGTACATCACCCAGAACCGCCAGAACGTTCAACGACGCCAACTTAGATATAAAGTCCAGCAGGTCGGCGGGTATTTCGTCCCATCCGGTGACGTATTTCAGCCGCCAGTAGTTCGGGATGTACTTTTGACCAAACCACCCTAAGTTAGGAGCGATACCGTTGTAAACGTACGAATTCTGCGTCATGATGGCGCCCTTTCCGCTGCCTGAGTTGGGAATCAGCGAAATGTTACGATACACGGCTACCGAAGCAATCTTCTTGATAGATAACCACTCCGAGGGGTAGCGAGTCTGCATTACAGAATTGATGAAACCGCACAACGAATGAATACAGACCACGGGGTACATCGCACGAACGAAACCCCAGTTGTTCCACTCTTCGCGAATGTAGTCGCGGCTCTCCTCAATGACCTGCTTCTTGAGTTTGATAGAAAGGAGGTGTTCAACGCGGGCCTGGGCTACCTTGATCTGGGTCTTGATGGAAGACTCCGAAACCCGCTGGCCGTCGGGCGAACACATCGGAATGCCGAAAAGGTAGTTTTCGGTCAACTCCGAAGGACTTATCACGAGGCCCTCGTTCTTGTTGTAGAGGATGTCTAATTGAAGAGTCATTTTGGTCTGTTTTGCGAGTCGTAACGGTAAGACGAGGAAACTACTCCTCGACGGCGACAGCGGCCTTGTATTTCTTTACCAGATAGGCTGCCATCAATTTGGAGTTCTTCTTGAATTTCTTGTACTCGTCCTCGGGGTATTCAGCCTCGGCGGCGGTTTCGAGCATCTCTTCGAGCGACATGGCACGAATCTGGTCGATAATTGCCTTGTCCTGGTCCTCGGCGGTTTCAGCGGCCGGAGCGGCGTCTTCCTTCACGCCCTCACCAACGGCCAGCCACTCGGGGAGCGTCAGCAGATGACGAGCACAGACTTCGGATACGTTGATTTCGCCGTTGCGGTCGATTTGAATAGTACCGTCAACAGGAACGGTAAGGCGCGAACCATACAGGGACGCATTACTGGTTTTCAGTTTCATGGTTTACGATTTAATGAAAAACAGGAGCGGGGCTACCCCCACCCCTGTTTCTCGGTTGAACGATTGTTGCGTTAGTTGGAAGCGCGGCCGATGTTGATGAGGCGAACCATCTTCTTCGGAGCGTACAGGAACGGCGTACCGTACAGCAGCACCATGAAGCGGTACGCGGGCGACAGAATCGCCAGGTCCATCTTCATCAGCGGGGCCAGCTGAGCGAACTCGATGACCTCGTTGTCGAACTGTACCAGGAACGCCTGGTCGCAGTCGGGCAGGAAATAGTTGTTGTCACGGCACAGGTCGCCGGCAGCGCCTGCATAGCCAAGTTTCAGCTCAGCCACCGAGATGTCGAAAATCGGGTAGAACTTGCTGTCCTTGGTACCGCCTTTCTTCGTGCGGTAAATGCGATAGCCCGTAGCCGGGTGAGCGTTGTCGGTAATCGAGAACTTGAGGTCAACAGCCGAGCCTGCCGTTACGACAACCGGGGTCTCGTTGACTACCAGCGACGACTCGCCGTGGCGGTTGATAGCCGCGATAGCGTAAACGTAGTTGCCGGCGCCCTCCGAGTTGAATTTCGAGGTCGTCGTGTCAGCCACAGCCGTAGCCACAAAAGGGCCCCACACGGGAGCGGCGGGCGACTTGGGATGCGTAGACTGAGCGCCAGCCATCTTGAACGGTGCCTTCTTGAAGAAGACGTCGTAGTTGAGGCCGATGCGGCCGAACTGCGAGTCGAACGCCTGAACGCGCTGACCCATGATACCGGCGCTGGTCTGGGCGGTGTTGGGCTGGATGAACTTGTTGCCGTAGAACGTCTTGACGAAGTCCGACAGCACGGCAGGGGGAGCGTACAGCTCCGTGCCGAGGCCGTAGTTCTCGACGATCGAGTTGGCGGCGGTCTCGATGGGGTCCTCGTTCAGGGCGCGGCCGCGCAGGTCGATAACGTTTTCGGAGTTGAGGTAGGCGTCGAGGCCACTCCATGCGTCCGACTGCAGCTGCTGAGCCAGCAGACCGTTGAACTCCTGCGGGATGATGTCCGAGTTGCCGAAATACAGCGACTTGTTCAGCTTGCGGAGAATCCACAGCGTACCGTCCTTGATGGTGCGCTCCATGATGTTACCCACCATCGTGTTGACGAGGGTCATCTGGTGCGTCACGGACTTGGTTACGCCGAGGTATTTCACCAGCTGAGCCCGACGGATGTAGATCGAGTCCTCCTCGTCGGGGAGTTCGCCCTCGTTGGTGAAGCCACCGCGGTCAGCACCGTACGATGCCAGCTGGTTGTACTCCTCAACGGTGTTGTAGGCGGCCTTTTTCGGCAGGTTCTTCCAGAGAACGATGTCGCTCTCGCGGAACGTCAGGTGTTTCAGAGTACGCTCCAGCGACTCCACCTTCAGCGGAGCACCCGAGGCATCGGTAAGGTTCGTCGTCTGACGACCCGTGATGTCGGTTGCTTCGAGGGCTTTGTTCAGCATAGCGACCTCTTCCTGGCTGGACGAGCCGTACTGAGCACCACGCGCTTGGATGCCATAGTCGGCGAGATTGATAGAAAGTCTGTCCATGGTTTGGAATTGATTATGTTATGGAAAATTGTTTGGGTGTTTACTCTACTACCTCGTACCCGGTCTCGGCCTTGAGACGAGCGATGATGTTCTTGGGGAGACCGTCAGCCGGACGTGCCTCAAACGCCAAAAGCGCATCGCCGTACTCCTTGTCGTAGCCCTTAGCGAACGACGCCTGGTCGAGCAACGAAGCAACGGCACGGGGGTTCTCGCGGAGCGAGATACGGGTGGTATCGCCGCCCTTTTCGATGTCACCGTTGCCGGCGCCCTTAGCAAACGCACGGTCGATAACCGTAGCCGAGCGCAGCGACTTCGGACGCGGCACCTCGCTGCCGTAGCGTTCCAGTTTGGTGGCGAAGCCCTCGATGACATCGGTCTGGCCCTTGATGATGTTCTCCAGTTCGGTGATACGCTTAGCGTCCTCAGCGCGTTTCTGGCGAAGATCGTTCACCAAGATGGCCGTGGCTTTGATGTACGACTTGAAGTCGTTACCAACGCCCTGAATGGCTTTCAGGAGGTCGACATCGCCGCCTTTCTTCATCTTGCCACCCTTTTTCATCTTGGCGCCGTTCTTGTCGCACTGCTCGAAGCCCTCGTCATCGCCCTCGGTCTCCTCTTCGGATTCCTCCTTCTTGCCAGCCTTAGCGTTACGCATGTTGGCGGCATTGTGACGCGGCTCGTCGTCATGGGTTTCGTCTTCCTTACCCATCTGGCCGTCGGCGTCGTCACCTTTCTGCACGTCTTCAGCACCGGAAGCCTTACCCTCGGGCGTGAGCCCCAGAGCATCGTATGCCTTCTCGATGTCCTCGGAAGTGATGGATTTGCGTTTGTTCATAACCGATATATTTTTGATTAGTGTATACACTTCGTGCGCATTCGGTATTGTAATATTTGGAATATCGCGGAAGATAGCTTCCATGACGGAAGATTTGGAAAACGTTTTCTTCGGCTGGCCATCAACTGACTCCGGAGCCAACGCCGCACCAGACTCTGTAGTCAGAGCCTTTTTCTCGGTTTTACCGCCACGCTCTTCGGCGTTATCATCCTCTTCCTCCAATTCAACCTCAATACCGTCGGCGTCCACCTGACCTTTGATGATGTTAACGAACGTATGCGGGTTTTTGGGCATGTGTGTTACGGCGACACCCGTAATAACAGCCTTGACGATTTTGTTGTAAAGAGGCGATTTCTTGTCGTTAGAACCACGCTTCAGAACCTTTCCCTCGATAGAATACCCCAGGCGGCGCGTCTTACTGTCCTCTTCGAGGGTTTTGGCCAATTCATAGACCTCGTTGGCCATAGGGGACGAAGCGTAAAGGTCGCTTTCTATCCAAAGACCCTCGGGTCGCAGTTCTACTTTCGACGGTTCGCCAATGATAGCGGCTGGAGAGTTCTTGGCCTGGTGGTGCCAGTTGACCATTCCGGAGTTCTTCAGCGGCTCGACGTCAAACCCCGAGGGGTCCAAATACTCTCCGTCGGCGTCCTTATCCATAGTAGAGGCAATACCGCCGATACGCATAACGGGTTCTCCCGCTTCGTCGGTGGCCTTCTCGATGCGCCCGATGGGGCACCAGAAATTGAATTTATCGTCCTTAAACATGTTCTACGACTATTGTTACCACCGTTATACTTGTAATGTTGAATCGTGTTGGTGCGACGGCAAAATCCGTCACCACCCAGTGGACGGCCCTTGGGGGTGGTTCTGTTACAAAAGGTACAGAAAATCTTAGAAATTGGAGTGACGCCCGATACGCAATGGTGAATTCAGACGCAGGGGAAGGCGATTCTCAATCATTTCCACTTACGCGAGCATTGAAAGCCACGGATGTGATCTTAATTACGTGGCGTAAGAGCAGTGCATCAAGTGCGGACTGTGAAATAGCAGGACAATCAATATTCCATCCTGGGGCGTATAGTTATGATGTGGCTCTTGAATTGGTAGAAGAGTTTCAGGACAACAGTAATTATTATGGGTTGTTTTTAAGTCAAAGTACAACAGAAGTGCCCTCGGCAAGTTTGGACATACATGCTGTTTCATATGGTGCTAATACTTACGGCCCTGCATATCTAATAACAGGAGTGTATAACATTTCCGGAATTTAACAATAATCCCCCTCGTAATTGAGGGGGATTTTGTTATAACTTGGCGTATATATTTCTGATACGTATAATTCCGCCTGATACATCGGAGTCCAAACCATACGTTGTTGTTACAATGACAAAACTTGTCTGGCTATTTATCGTTGCAACATTCAGTTTTACTTGACCTTCGTTTGCGCCGCCTAAAGCGCGAGAATTTATATCACACATCGTACTACCAGAAGCTAAACGGAAGAACATTAAAGCAGAAGATGTTTTTACCATGCCTCCAGTAACTGATGTCTGTACATCAGCTTCTATGAAACAAGTAGTATTGGCTGGTACTGATCGGGTTAATGACGCCACAGTAACAGAGTCATTACAAAGAGAGCAATCTATATAACCACCATTAACTTTAGTATATCCTGGAATTGGAGCTGTGTGCATACCTAAAGGGAAAGTGCTACTGTCTACAACCTCACCGCCATTGTTTATTACCATCTGGGCTCTGTATAAAGGAACTGTCCCACCACCCGGATAGACTAATAGATCTACACCAATGTAGCAATAATCTCCGCCGTCATATACACATTGTGCATATCCACAAACTGTTGATTCCTCTACTGTAATGTGCGATGCAGTAATAGATATATAATCATATATATCAGAACCTGGATCAATGTAAATAGGCAACATTTTGCCGCACTCAAATTTGGGGAATGCTGTTGCTACAACCGTTGCCACGCTTTCAGCATCCGCAACAACGATTGGTTCTGCTGTCCCTCCACCCCCAAGGGCCGTCCACTGGGTGGTGCTCCCGATGCAGGCTCCCAAATACGCCTTAGTCGATCCTGACTTGAAAGCGAAGATTTGGAAATAATCTCCTTCGTTGCTGCCCATGGAGATGAAACCATTGAAAATTCCAGACTCCGGAAATTGGTTCGTCGTAGAAGCCGTAACATTCCCTGTGTAGAAAGGTATAAAATCACCCGGTTTGTAGCTATAAAGCAATGCCGATAATGGGCCTTCAGTAAAGGCAGTAACCTGTACGGCTTGTCCCAAACGAGTAACTGGAGTATCACTCCATGTTACAACATCATCTTCCAGATTTGCATACCCTGTATAAAACACAGCCTTTGCTGTATCTACCATCATATAATACAGCAATCTTTGGTCTCCGGTTATGAAGATAGGACTTGCAATGGCTACACCTACAAACGAAGTAGCTCCATGATTAGAATTAGGGATGTTGCTTGCATCATTGGCATAGAATAAGAAACTCTGACCATCCTTGGTAATATTAACTGAGGGAATAGCAAAGTCTGTTATTTCCACAACCCGAATATCGCTTTCCATAGGAATTTTCTTACCTTTCTTCATTTCGACGATCCACTGATCGTCGGTAAGATCCTTTAGACTGGCACCTCCGGTAAGACCAAAGCCGTCTCGAATAAATATCGAGGGCGGAGTGGAGCTACGAATATCGAATAAAATTCCGAACGCTAAGGTTCCTGCGGTATTGATAGAAACCAACCCGAAGCAATTTTCACTGTTACCGATGACTTTTGCACGACCATTTCCTGAAAGGCTGTAAAGAATTTTCAGCGCTCCAAGAAGTGAGTTGGTATCTTTGATCTTCTCAACACCCTTAATGGAAACGGCTTCGAAGCCGCTCATTAATACTTGATTCAACTGTACCTTATTGGCAATTTGGGTAGCAGTCACCTTCTCTGTAGCGGAAACCTGAAACTCCTCGTTTCCGGTAAGGGTCGAACGCTTCGTCAGGTTCGACATGTCAATAAAAGTAGGCATATTGTTATGATTTATAAATTTACAAACTTATAATTGTCACGCCATAATTTCAACGTGCAACGCGGGTTCGTTGGCGTCTACAGATACCTTGGCGCTGGCGTACTTTACGTCGCTCAGCGGCGTGATAATCTTGCGGCACTTTTCCTCGTTGGCCAACGCGTTGGTGAAGTCACGCGGATTCTTCATTCGCACAATCGACAGGTCGATGATGTTACACTGGCGATACAACTCTTCCGTCGTGCAATGAAGCGATACGCGCTGACCCATGGCGGCCTGACGTTCGATTTCAGCCACCATCAGTTTCTCAACCTCGGAACGGGCCATTTTCTTGCAGTTGTCGTCGAATACCTTGGCGACGGCCGCACCCGGGGCGCGGTAACGAATACGCTTGCCGGCGTAAAGGTTATCAGCCATGGCCTTGGCTTGGGCTTCAGGAGTACGCAACGTCGAAGTGATAACGACGTCGGGGTTTTTAGTAGCGTCAGCCACGCGGCTGATAAGGTCCTTCACGGTGTCGTTAATCGCGAATGCCGAAGGATTATTGTACGTAATGTTCGCCATGGTGTACTGTAATTTTAAGCGATTCCAAACTGATTGAGTTCATGTTCATCCAATCCAGCAAGTAATCCGATTTATCGGAGTTGCTTAATTTTACAAATTCGCCAGGCGTAATACCTTGCTTCCGGAGGTAACGCGTGAATCCGTCCTCCATCATTGCGATACGATGACCCTCCATGGCCACACGCTGGAACAGAGGACTCAACTCGTCCAACGATAGCGTCTCGCGAATAGTATCACGAAACTTTATGGCGTCAATATCGTTCAGCATCGGCAAATCACCTTTGAACGGTATCAACTCCGAGGGTTGTTTAAGATTTACATACGGCGACGCCATACCGCCAACAACCGAGGTTGTCCGCATGCGCGATATACCGTATTGTGGTTTCTTTTTCATACTATTTTCGAGTAATGATTTTCGAGCGGTTCAGCACAATCATGAAGGAATTACCGCAGTAGTTACCGTCGGGCTGGATGAGAGCGTCGTATCCTTTCAGAGCGGCATAAACACCCAGTGGTTCCTTATCGTTGCCCTCATGAACGCTTTTGTAAATAGCGGCATAGATATCCTTATCAGGGTCGCCAACAGAGGTTACATTGATTTTGCTCACCGCATCGCGCTTATCCTGATAAACGGTGTACGCCTTACGCTGCTCTCCCTGAAGACGCTTGATTTCGTCGCCGAGGTTGTTAACGGCTTCTTCCACAGCGTCCTCGATTTTACCGTAGTGCTCGCGCATAATCCATTCCTTGAACTGGCGAACGGGGTAGTTGTAAGGGCGGGCGAAACCGTTCTTGCGCTTGATGGCGTCGTTCTCGTACCGATAGCGCGAGAACACGAACCGTTCCGCCGTATTCGGCATCTTAATGACGTAATCGCCCGTACCGTTACCCTTTTCCGTGATAGTACCGCCGTTAGCGGTGACCCAGCCGCGGAGGTGATTATCCATGAAGTCGTCGAATTTCATGTACGCCGGGTTGCCGTCATCGTCGATAGCACCCCAGTCGATTATTTGGTCAATCTGTAACGGAATGTCAACATACGAAGCATCGTCCCAATGCATACTGGACTTAACCTGCTTCTTGGTGTTATCGGTAAGGTTTTCGAGTTCGTCGCTGACACGGTCATATTCGGCCTTAGCGTTGTCGAGTTCGGTCCGCGCGGCTTTCAGCGCTGCCGAGTTACCAGCGGCCAACTGCCTGACCTCCTCCATGGCGTCCGCGACGGTTATGACCTTGGCGTCGTCCTCGAGACACGCCTCAATAACGGCGCCAGCGCCAGCGTATCCGAGTGCGTTATGGTATGCCGAAGTCTTTTTGTATCCCGAAGGAGTGCGGTCGGCGTTGCTGGAGTCGTTGACGTGAAAATAAATTCCCTCGCCGTAGATACCAACAGTTCCATAATAGCAGGCGTCGTTGTATTTGAAGTCGTCGGCAAAGTAGTTTTTGTCGCTTCCACGCGGGGCAACGCCGCGGAACATATGATACTTAGCCGAAGCCGCCTTGGCCCAGAACGCAGCGTCGTCAACGACATCGGGGCGAGCATCAAAACCACGAGCGGCACAAATGGTGGAAAGCAACTCCCACCCGGTATCTCCGCCGTGTCTTTGTAATTTTCGATAGTAGGCGCCACCGTCCTGATTCTGCCAAAAATCGTTCACCTCGTCCTCTGTAAATTCGCGGTACATATCCGCTTGAGATTTCAGCGTCCGAGGTTTAACTTGGCGCGTGGTGCGGCGCAACTCAACCTCGTAGTACCCGCGGATGCGGTCCAGGTCCTTGAATCGGGCCTCGATTATGGCACGCATCTTAGGCTTCGACGCCAATCTTCCAGCGTCGAAAAATGCCAGAATTTCTTCTTTACGGGCTTTAAGCGCGTCAATCTGGTCAATAAAATCCTGTGGCTTGAGGTTGGCTATGATACTGGGATTGTAGCGTACCATGCCGTCCCAGTCGATTTGGTCGTTGAACGGTTTTTTGGCTCCTTGTGCCCGGTAATTGAACGCACTGCCATTATCGACGCGGTAAACCTTCCCTGCCGCATCTACCAGGCAGTTGTCGTTCTGATAGACATCCCAGTTGGCCAGAAAGGCGTCAACAACAAAACCTTTAGCCATGGCGTCATAGTCCTTAACCTGGGGTTCGGACATACCACGCATGTAATTCGAGATAAGCGTCAGGTCGGTGCCGTCGTCATACAACTCATAGTCCGGCGTGTCCAACCCCAAGAGACTGTACACCTGCGCGGCGTAGTACTCTGCCGCAACGTGACCGCGATTGGTGTTCTTTGAACTCTTGACGACAAATTCGCGGCCCTTGGCATCCTTCATCAGGACGGCTCCCGTGGAACCGCCTAATTTCTGTACAAAGGTCAGCTGCGAGGGGTCGGCGGGGAACATTTCATTCACCTCCTTTTCCTGTTGAGCCAACATGACTTTGGAACGAAAAGCCCCTTTTCCAACAGGTATGCCTTGAGGATTCTTGTACACACGCCAGTCGTAGGTAGTTTTGGCGTTTGGTGTAAGCGTCCAAATGTACACCACGCCATTGACTACCTTAGTCTGACCAGGCATGATAGCCTTTACGATATCCGGGTCCTGTTCAACGCCGTGGAGATGGTCGTACAACGACTTGGTTACATACAGGCTGTACTCGTAGTCATCGACGAACTCGGAACGGGCCTTGTACGCTTCACAGGCTTTCTCCAATACGGCGTCAGAAACATCGCCCTCGGCATTACGGAGGGCGAAAGTTTCCAGCGCTTTTCTCAGTTCGTCCATAAACTATCCGAACAAAAGGGTTTCTGCTTTTTCAATCGACATATCGTCGGCGGGTAATGCACCGAGGTCCGTGGCACGGGCTTTCCACGTATCGGGAATCATATCCTCGGCACCGAGCGATTTGGCGCGGCGTTTAATCCAACGCCGGGCGCGTTCAGGATTCTTGGCGTTGCCGGCCAGACGGATGGCGTTCTTCACGTCGGACTTGTTACGAATCGGGAACGAACCGTCAGGGAGAGCCTCCTTTTTGTCGGCAAGACGCTCACGCTGCTTTTCGGTAAAATCGGCCTTTTCGAGCGATTCTGCGGAGTCGAGTAACGCTTCGGCCTTGGCTATCTCATCGGAGGTTTCGACAGGCTGGATGGCCTCGTACACGAATCCTTTCGTCAGTGCACGTACTGCGGCCCGCTCCCACTCCTTTTGCTTATCGCCGATGAGGTTGGTCCACTCACCGCCTATCTTGGCCATCCTGTTAGAACGGTCGGTAGAACGCTTCTCCGACAGGATGGTTCCAAAGGTACGGGCGGTAAACTTAGCGGGGTCGATTTTGTTCTTATTCTTGACGATAAGGTCGTACAGCTCCTTGCGCTCCTTCTTGTCCTCTTCGGGGTCTTCGAGGTGCGGCTGCTGGGGGATATCCATTTCCTCGCAGCGGTCCTTCAGAACCTCGATAGTTTCATCGACGGTAAGATATACCTCCGACGTCAGCGTAGCACGCGAAATGATGGCCTTAGTGTCCTCGTTCTTCGAAAGATTCACGAGGTCCTTGTTGGTCATGATAATGATACGGCCCGTGAATACGAAATTCGACTTGACGTCCTCCGGGTCGCCGACTACGCGCTTACCTGAAGCGGCGGTGGCTTTCTTCATGATAGAAGCCAGGTCGGTGCGGGTGATAACGGAATCGGTATCGTCGAACAGAAGAATCTTACCGTTGTGAGCTTTCAGTACGCCCAGCAGTTGCTTCTTGGAGTTGATGTCACCGAGTTCAACGTAGTCATAGTCGCCGTCACCCGGAGAGTCGGTTTCAGCGTCGAACGGACGCTTGTTGAGCAGTTCGGCAATCTTCTTGAAACCGTAAGATTTACCGATACCTGCACCGCCAGCCGATATCATGAACCGCTGCTCCTTGTTATCGAGGAACTCCAGATACTGGCGGTTCAGGTCGTACATGACCTCAACGGGCGGTTCGTAATCGGGGTCCTTTTTCTTCATCGCATAGACGAAGCGGTCGTAAGCGATACGGTCTTGACGGCTCTGGAGTTTGTTGAACTTTTTCTGAATGCGCGGGTCCTCAGGGTTGAGGAACCAGTCTTCGACGATTTCGCCATCGTCGTTACCGCCCTCGCCGTCGTTGATGTCCACCTTGGCTCCGGTGGTGGTAGGCGCAACAGGGTCCTGTTGAGCAGTCATCTTCAGCAACGTGGACAGCGTTCCGCTGGTGTCCACCTGCGACATATCGGCGTTACGAGATTTCAACTCGTTGTAGGCAATATGCCGCAACTGGGCGTTGCCTTTAGGGTTGTTAACAACCTTCAAAAGGTTATCGTCGCTGGTCTTCTTGGCCCACGCTTCAAGACTCGTCACAGGACCTGAATTACCCGACTCTTTGCCAGTATCGGCGCTGGACTTGGGTTTAGCGTTCTTTTTCTCGTGACGCCAATCGAATTTGCCAGGCTTGTATTCCGTCCACACCCACGGCTGGGTAGGGTGGTGGTCGCCGACGTTGTGCTTCGCTTTTTCAAATTGTTCTACCATAAAATAAGCATTTGTAAACTTATATTTGGCATACAAACAGGGGATGCCTCGAAAGCATCCCCTGTTGTTACTTGTTCTCCCATTTGAGAGGCAGTGGTATGTGGAAAAATTCTTCCATCATCTTATTGGTACTCTTTTGCACCTCTGGAGAATCTTCGCCACATTCCAGGTGTTTGTTGACATATTTCTTCCCGCCCTTACAAATACGAATTATTTCTTCAGCATTGGCGCGAGCGTTAAACAATTCCAAAGCCACTTTGTAATTATGGTCCGTATCAGCGAGGTACTTTTCAGGGTCCATACGCAAAGCGTCTTTTAACATCTGAGCAAACTGTTTTGGGGTCGCATCCCAGGGAATGGCTATCTTTTCCATTACGTCGAAAATCGGGTCTTCAACTGTAAGACTTTCCGGCGTAATGCCACGATAGTCTCGTATTACGGGGTATGTACCATGAACAAGTGCTTCGATGATGAACCCATTTATGTGAGTACGGCCATGAAGCGAACCATACGGGCTGTATTGCGGGTCGATGGCAAACTTAGCATTATCCAGCACGTCGCTTACCTGGCTAACACTCAACAGCCCAAAGTACTCCATGCCACATTCCAAGGCCCGGTTCCAAATAGTAACCTTACCCTCGAGAGCCGGGTCCAAGTCGGGGTCATAGGTTTTAGAGCATATGTATCGCGGCTTAATTTTCACCGGAGCCGTCATGTAGTTCTGTTCGATTCCTGCACCCGCCAACCAACATGTGTGCTGCTTCTTGGCGTTAATGTACGGAATAGCGCGAATGTACTCTTCCAAGTGCTTAACTGGCTTGAAAATGTGCCCTGCAAAGAAATCCACCTCGCGCGACTTCATCGGCGTAGCCGGGCTCTTCTTCTCGTCAAGAAAGCGTGGATTGAGAAGCAAAGAGCGCGGTATGCCGATATTCTCACAGCATTTGTATCCCACAAGGTGAGCAACGGCCAAGAACAGAATCTTGTCCTTTAGCACAGAAAGATATGTATTGCGTTTGTCAGGCGAAATATCATGCACGATATACACCTGCGATACACTGGACGGCAAGTCGAAGAATTTGTACCAATAATCGAACGGCTGTCCGTTTTTACCCTCCCAGGCGCGGTTATGCGTAGGAAGGAAATTCCATAGAACGATATCCGCCGTGTCCGCCAATTTATGCCACTGTTCGAGCGCCCCCTCTTCGTAGACCGGAATTCGGTTAGAGGGCGGAAGCATGTAGCCCTCTATGCTGTTGCACCAATAGCCAACATTTGCGTCGTATTCAAAACCCGACGACGACTTATACTTATAATCGCCAGATTTCAACTCAGCACATTTAGCGTCATACGCCTTTTGGGTTATCTTACTGGGAGAAAGCCGAAACAAGTCGACATCACACCCCAGAGATTTGAACCCTTTAATTATCTCCGTTACATAGGCAGCGATGCCTCCGTAAGGGCTCATTACAAATTCACCAATAAGAACTTTCATATTTTGCAATTTTAGGTTTACACGTTTGATATACTTGTGAAAACGTGAACACAACGTCAAAACGGTAATTCACCCTCGTACCATATTTCCTCGGGCGGGTTCTGCTCTATAAAACGCTGGTATTTATCCATAGTGGCTTCCAACGAAGGATAAAACCGTATAACCAACTCCCACTTAACGTCAAACATATCGTCGCACGATACCCGGCGTTTCATCAGTAGGTTTTCGCTGTTATAACATTGCACGCGTACTTGTTCACAGCCTCGCGATGCATACGAATAAGGGAAGTCGCGATAATATTCCGCGCTGGACGCCGTGTCATATACCGTATCGTGGATAAACTGGTTGAACGGGTGTCCTGCACCGAGAGGCGCCAGTAACGTGTAACCGGGGTTGCGGCGCATAAACTTACGCAAATAATCGCGAAGCGTTTGTTCAGCGAAATTAAGCCCGTCAGAGTCGTATTTATTCCGAAGATACGTATAGACCGCTTCATAGCTTAAATCCCTACATTGGCTCTGAAAATTGCTACAACGGACATCTTCTAACTCCAGGTCCAGACAATCCATGGATATACCCAGAAAACCGTACAGTTGGCGCTGTTCCTCGACGCGTTTTGGGTCGCTATCTACAGTAAGCACCCGAACGTCATATTCGGGTGCTACTAAAACGTGACAAGCGCTCATCAGGAGGTCACCCGCGTGCGGCTCGACACAGAGGTACTTTATTTTTCCCATGGCCGTTTGTAAATCTCGGCACAGGGGCCGTCCTTCGATACGTCCTCAGCCATACGGCGAATTTCCGGCGTGATAGGCGGGAGCGTTTTCTTGCCCATCTTATCAGGCAGGAAACCGACGCGGACGCTGACGTGTGTACAACCCTGGCACGGACGGAACCGACGGTCGTTGTTGTACAGCATCACGCGGGCAGCGTGGAAGCGCGGATGATTCCAGAGGTCTTCGATAGGCATATCGTGGACATTGGCGATAGGATACTCGCCGCGGAAGTCGTCACAGCACAGGCACACCTGGCCGTTCCAACGTACATCCAGTTCGCGGAACGGGAAAGTACAGCGTTTGTTGTTGAATGAGTCGTCGAGCGGGAACGCCGCGCCGCAGTGGTTAGCCAGACGACGCGTTCCTTTGTTGATGTCATCCTCGGTAAGTGGCGGCAACAGCAAAATACGACGCCCCTGCTTGGGGAGATAGTACGGAACGCCAGGTTCAAGGGCCGTGACGTTGTACTTTTCAATGTCGATTTTATCCACAAAATTCCAGTCCCCCTTGGCAGTATAGCAATCGACCAAAATGTCGTTGATTCCTGCTTCGAACAGACGGTCGAGATAAGCCGCCGTATCATCTGTGCGGTTGATGCCATAGCCGTTAGTGTACATGTGAAAAACGGTTTTCGGCAAATACTTACGAAACACGCCGATAATATCAACCAACTTAGGGTTTAACGTAGGTTCGCCATGCATAGCAAACACGATTTTACATTTCCACCCCACGCGAGCCACTTCCGACGCAATACGCTCAGCAGTTTCAAGCGTCATAAAGAGCCACGGTTTGGTACCTTTTTCACGCATACCGCGCAAACCGCAAAACGAACATCCCAGGTTACACCCCTCAGTTGGCTCGACCTGGATGGTGAACGGGGGGTCTTGTACGATTTTGTTTTTCATTATTTGGTAACTTTAATGTTAAGTTTCAAGTTCTTTAACTTTGGGTCCTTAAACTGGCGTTTGACGGGCTTGGTGAAAGCGCGAGTTGCGGGGTCCCAATCAAAGCCGTCAGGAACGTAATTAATCGTACAACGGCAGTAGGGGTGCGTCGGGTTAATCGTAGGGAGCCACTCTGCCGCCTTACGACCGATGTTGTTACCGTTAGCGATAAGGTCTGCCAAACGGAACAGTTTCGGTCTCGAGGTAGGGTCCTCGGGGTCTTCTAAGTACAACTTCCGGCACTTAGCGCACGCGCCTGGATAGACGTCGAAATACACTTTGGCGTCAGGCCCGTGTTGCTTGAAAATACTTTCGGCACGGCCCACGTTGTAGGCTTCGTGCAGGAGGTAGTACGCAATACGCAGCCAATCACGTCCCCAGTCTTGGGTAAGGTTCCCCAGTTCGCTGGCTACATACCGCGCCCCCTTACGGAGTTGAACGGCTTGAATGGCCTTATCCTTGATTTGTTGGCGTATAGCGGCCTGCTGGCGAAAGTTAGATTTGAGGATGGCATTGCGCGTACCGGTAACGATACGGTTGCCGAGCGACGTGATGTCGGTATAGGCGCGGTTCTTGAGGTAGTTGAGCGCGTTTTCCTCCTGCTCGGTGAGCGGTACGAAATTTCCCGACTTCAGGAACTGGATAAACTGCTTGTAATTCATCTTCTTGGCGCGTTGATCGCCGAGTGCCTCAGCCAAGATACCGAACAGAAAAGCGTGTTCGATGATGCCTTTCGTGTTCTTGTACTTATCGACGTTGACCCCCGACGCCACCAAGATATCAATCTCCGACTGGGTCAGAAAGTCCAATCCGACGTGCTTGGCGATAAACAGGTACTGCCAACGCCGGAGAATACCGACCATGTCGTCTATTTGGCGGTTGTTAAAAATCATCAGTCTTCGTCTTCCTTTATTTCACGTGCCTCAGGTCCATCAGCAGCCTTTACTTTACCCGCTTCAGCGGGGTCGGTCTTTGGCGTCGGATGAGCGACTTTCTTCTTGATTCTCACATCGTCTGCAGCCAATTCATACGGAAACGGTTTCGGCGCTCCGTAAATCTGGATAGAAATTCCATCAACTCCATTACCCGGATATTGCACCTTCGCTTCGGTGTATTTCAACAAACCGTCTCCAAAGCGATATCTGACCATCACAATATCCCCAGGTTTTAAGCGGTCTTCTTCGCCAATAGGTTTAGCAGAAAGAAATTCTTCCTGGGTATAATTCCAGTTCTTATCTACCTTTCGTTTGCTGGCGGTTTTACGCTTTTTATGAAGATAGCGTCCCGAACCAAAACCGCCTTTCTCCAGCGTATCGCCGTCGGTGAGGCTTCCTTCAAAAGCACCTATGGCTTTACGCAAGTGGTCGTGGCGGTATCGGTTAGCCTCATGAAAGACTCTTGTCACTTCGTCTATTTCCATAATCTTACTCGTGATTCGTGACCGCGTTTGACGACCATACGCAGGCCGTTCAGTAATTCGATTTCCGCACTGTCGCCGTCGGATTTAAGAACTTTCCCGAGCCTGTAATAAAATCCTGCCTCGGCGTTTCCGGTCTTTACGATAACGGTATTATTCTTGGGGAGTTCGTCTAAGCCCTTAACCTTAACGGCGTCGTCCTCAAACATCTTTTTCCAAAACCAATCGATATCAGGCCAGAGGCGAACCTCTTCGTTGGCTCCAATCGACGCTGTAATCAATGCGCCATTAGGAAACAAATTTACCTCACACTTACCGTCGGCGATGCGTCGTAGCGTACCTATGTTGTATTTGAACTTACCTTTGTCGTCTTTAACACGAACGACAACCCATACCGGGTACGGCGGTTCCTTTTCCAACTGACTGTTTTCGGCAATTATCGTGCCGATGTACCAAACCTTTTCAGTCTTTGGCGCCGACAGCGCCCAAATCTGTTCCCTTTGCTTCATCTTCCTTTAATTCTTTAACCGCCACAGCCGTAGCGTCGGCGATGTATTTCAGTACATCGCCTAACGCAGCGGCGTTGTTGGCGTTCCATTCGCGGATAAACCGATCTTCGTACTGAGTAACGGTGGGGAACGGTGACGGAAGAAAATGCGTATGTTTGGCGTTGTAAGGCATTACTCGTCGTCTTCGCTGGCAATCATCGCGTCAAGTTCCTTGCGGCCTTTCTTCGATATTTTGACGCCAGCCATCTCGAACATGTTTTCGATTTCGTCGGCGAGGTCGCCATCTCCGGGCTCCGACTCTACACCGCCCGTATCGACGGGGTTCTCACGCATGTAGCGAGCCAGTGCTTTGATAGCGCGGGCGTCGCCCTTTTCTTTCACGAACGACTTGAAGCCCTTGGTGTCGAAGTCGGTATCGTTCTCAGCCATATCGTTGAAGCTATCAACGTACTTACCAGCGTCGTCAACGTCGGCATCGGCGTTAGCCTCTTCGCGCATCTTGTCCAGAGCGGCTTGTCCTTTCTTCGAAAGATCGATGCCGGCCTCCTCGAACATATTCTCGATTTCGTCGGCAATCTCGTCATCGTCCAGGTCGCTCTGGTTGGCGTCAGCGCTATCGACTGCCTTCATGGCGGCGGCGATATCCTTGATGGCTTTCACCTGACCCTTGTTGTCGATAAGGTTATTGATAGCGGTCTCGAAGTCGTCACCGTCGCCCGTTTCGTCAGACATGTATGCGTCCCACTTGGCCACGACGCTCTCGCCCGAGCCACGGAGGTTATCCAGCTCTTTCTTGGCCTCACGCGGTACGCGCATTCCGGCTTCCTCGAACATACTTTCGATTTCGCTATCGTCCGGGTCACTCACGGCGGCCTCGCTGGGCATATTACGCATAACCTCGGCCAGCTCTTTCACGGCCTTACCGCCTTTCTCCTTCACGAAAGATTTGAAACCTTTGGCGTCAAAATCAGCGTCGCCCTCAGCCATGTCGTTGAAACTCTGGACGAGGCCCTCGGCATCGGCCTTGCCACCTTTACCCTTGGCGTCGGGATCACCGAACTTGGACGCAGCCCCCTGTACGTCTTCGATTTTCTTGACCGTTACGGACTCAAAATTGTCCACGTTGGCGTAGGGGTATTTGTCCACACGGTAGCCCTCGCTGGTCTTGGTAACTACCAGGTCAAAGCCGTCTTCGTCACCGCCAACCTGCTTGATGAAAGCGTGAGCGGCGTCTTCAACTCCGGCGTACTGAGCCAGGTCCTCATCATCCATCTGGCGGAAACCCATGGATTCGAACGTCGAAGCCGACTTGGCGTCGCCGTCAGCCAAACCATCACGGAGCGACTGGTCGCCTTTCTTGTTCTTGGCGCGAACGTTTACGCCACGACGCTCCAACTCAGCCGTGGCTACCTTACGCATCTCAGCGTCGGCCGACGGGTCGTTGGCTACCTTTACGAGGGCCTCTTCTGAAGCCTGACGAGCGTGGTTCTGGAGACTTACATTGGCCTCCGGTGCACCACCCTCTTCCTGGCCTGCCTCAGGCTTTTCCTGAGCGGCATGACCGTACTCCTGGCCCACGCGCTGCAGACGGCGGTTCTGAGCGTTATCGGCGTAAACACCGTGACGCGCTTTTTCAATCGGCGCTTCCTCGATACACTCTTCGATGTTTGTAAAACCTTTCAGAATTTGTTGACGACGTGCTTCGCCATAGTTGATAATTTCTTTCATGACTTTATAGGTTTATAAGTTTCATTTCCAATACAAAGGTAGTAAATTTTCTCCAAACTGCCAAGAGAATTGTTAAAATTTTATGCCAAAATCTAATGTGTACCCCCATTGGTCATTAACTCTTATAGCTGACGCGCCGACCAAAAACCGTTGACGGAAATCGGCTCCGGCGGAAAACTTTTGTGTGCCAAAATCCACGGAGGTTCCTATTTGGGCATAACCTTGTATAAAGGGAATTTGCTTGTCGATAATCGTGCGTTCAACCTCATGAACACGGATGAGCGGTTTGACGTGTGATACAGCCTCTGTAAGGGCGTTGCGCTGGACGGTGATATCGACCCGGAACTCGCCGATACTGTCGTTGGAAAAGTCGAGGGGATATTCCTTTCGGGCCAGGTAGTCGGCCAGCAAGGCAGCGGTGTCGATTTCGCCTGGCAGGTATATCGTGGTATCACGGACGATAACCTGCGGAACGGGAATCTTAACCGTGTCACGGTATTCGACCGTGTCGTACTTTGTCAGCCACTTTTCAATGACTTTAGGGGGTTCAGGGGTATAACTGCTCCGCCCCAGAAAGAACGCGAAAATTAGGGCCGCTACAACGATAATTATGGATGCCGCCGTCTTCATGACCTTTTGCCGCTTTTAATCATATCCTCGTAAGCCACTATGGACGCTTCGAGTTCGTTGATGCGCTTCTTGTAATCTTCGGCCGCCTGGTTAGCTGCATACTCCTGAGCGCGGAACTCTTCCATCAGGCGGTTGTACTTATCACGGTCTGCCTGGCGTTGCGCCTCGTATTCCTCGCGAATCTTGTTGAGTTCATTACGAAAGTTAGTCATCATCTCGTTAGACAACTTACGTTCGTTTTGAACCTCCTGGTACAGGTTATCATACCGTTCCTTCCACCACGATTCCTTCTTGTCGAGTTCCGTCATTAAGGTATCATATCTCCCTTTCCAAAACTCCTCGTCTTTCAGGTCGGCGTCGGCCTGGCTACACCGCACCTCTTGGGCGTATTTCTTACGGTCCAACATACGCGCCACAATGGCGTAGCCAATACCGCCCGCCCCGAATAGAAGCGAAATTACAGGGAAGATGGTGGTCATGAAAAGTCCGTCAGCCATTGCGTTTCATTATTTCGTTAATACGTATGCGTGCAGCCTTAGCGGCACGGGCATACGCGTGGGAATCGTAATTAGAGCGAAGACACCTCAATATTTCGTCAGCGAACGCCTTTATAATATCGGGTTTAGCACTTTTGTAAGCATCCATGTCTCCCTCGTTGGTAAGCGTAGCCGGGTAGATAATGAGTTTCACCTCGGCACTTACACGATTGAAGAAACGATACCACTGAGGATCGTACGAATCAACAAACGAGAACGACCGCCAACGGATTTGAGGCGTTAAAAGGTCATAGTGGTTTGAAAGGTTGTAGGCGAAGTCCCGTGTTAACGCAGGACAAACGCAATTGAGTGTTAAACTACAGCCATCATCACGGTCCGTGAAAAAGTCCACCGCTATGGCTACACCGTAGGTTCGATGAGGGCGAAAGTAGTTCCAAACGTCATAAGCACTACCAGTAACAACCTCTACTCGACGGCGGCGTAGTTCTTCAGCCAGGTCGTGTACAAAACGACGGGCCTCGGCGTTAAACCGCTTTGACGTTAGATAGACTACTTTACACATGGCTATTGGAGATAATCGATCTTTTGGATGAAACTCGTGAAGCGCAACCGACTCGATGACACAAATCCCGTAGCCCACGCAGTTAGAAGGTAATACCCCTTTTCAGCCATATTGTAAGTCTTAGCGCCATCGGCATCAACGACACGCAGCGTTTGACCGTTGGAAACGTTACAATAGATGATCACCTGAATCGTGCCGCCAACACTTTCAGTCGTATACGCTTCAAACGACGAGGGATTATCCAAAAAGCCAAGATTCAGCGTCCACGTTGCAGAAGTGATATTAGAGGCGTTCAGGTTGTAGAAATAGCGATTACCAAGCGCCACGGTGTATGACGAACCGCCGGGCAGCACTGAATAACCGACGCTGCCTCCGATAAGGCCAACAGCCATGTGTTCCTTCCGGATAGCGCGTTCGAAGATTGACGATGAATCCACCAATTTCTTCAATATGGGACCTGTATCATCGCCCGTGATGATCTGAGCAAGATCGTCCCACAGAACCTTGAACGCATCACGCACGCTCCCCTCGACATCAATGAAACCCATGTAGTCGATGTCAGGGAAATCGGTCTGTTGACCACCTATTTTGATGTTCGCGGATTCGCCATACTCCGAATAATCAATATCCAGAATGGCCTGGTGAAGCAACGCGATTGCCTTTTCAACCGGGTCGCCCTCAGCAGGCATAACGCCTTTTGTAGCCGGGTCAGCCTTATAAGCTGACGAAAGACTCATTCCAGTAGCCAGTTTCAGGCGGTTGTACCAACCTTGAATTTTGTTCAGAGCCGTCATTAGGTCATCGGCCGTAGTAAGGTCCTGCGGATTGGCGATAGTAGCGTCTACAGGTGCGACGTTAGTCAGTTTGGCCGAGAATATCATCGTCTGCGAACCGTTCTGCCAGTCGTTGATGATTCTCTGAACCTCCTGGAATGTTTTATCCATCGCGGCATAATCGGCCGTGTACTGCTTGTACCCGACTACCTGGGTATCGTTGGCTTGCTCGGAAACGATGATGCCGCTCATCGCCGCGCCAAAGTCAAAGAACAAACCGTTTACGAATCCTAACGAGTTCTTGGGTGACGTCGAAAGCAACGACTTCACGGTACGCTTAACCAGCGTGGGGTTATCATTAACAACCCGCATACCGTACAACACGTCGGCCAACGCCGGGTTATCAGCCAACTGTTGAAAATCGAAATTGAGTTGTGACGTCTTCTGGTCGAAAGTCGCCACGATATTATCGAAGAAATAGTTCGTCGAAGCAACGTATTGCGTGGTCGTACCCTGACCCGCGAGGTCTTCGACGATGATGTTGTTTTGCTTATCGACGTACTGAATACGTGTTTGGCCTACTACCCACACCATGGTGCTCCAGAACGGGTCGGAGTCACGCTTCAGGACGTTGTAGAACGCCGCGATAGGTAAACCGCCGGGGAGATTGGCCTTATTGATAAGGTCGTTGAAGTCGTTTATCTGGATCACAATTGCCTGCGACATCGGAACCCACTGCCCGAGCGAGGCATCGTAACTTTTGTGGAGTTTGTCGGTAGTATCGTACCAGATAATCGCCGGGTTCGACGGAGGCGTCGTGCCGATGGAAATACCTGCTACAGTTCCGACGTCAATAGTTGCCATTTTGAACTTTGTTAGCGTGAATATACGTAGGTCTTGCGGTCGTCCCACACGAAATTGTAACTCATATCCCCCTGGGGATACTCGGTGATGGTGATACCGTCGGAGGTGGTTTCACGTTCGATGCGCCACCCGGCCTCGCCTTGACCCGTACCGATAGGCGCGTAGCCGCGGTAGATAACGTCGCCACCCGAGGCGTCAACAATCGGTTTCGGCATAGCGTCAGCCAGCAACTGGACAATAGGCGCGGTGTTTTTCTCGTTACTCGTCATGGTGTATTGCTTTTTGTAAGTATTCGTCGAATGCAGCCACGAGGGGGTTAGACTCGCGTGCCTTCATGGTTTCTTCTTGGTCACCCTCGGCGTAAAGGTCGAATGGGTTTCCCGGCTGAGCGGCGGCGTCTTCTTCGCCGTCGCCTCCAGCCACAGGCTGGGCAGCGGGGCCTCCGCCCTCCATACCCATACCCGCGGCCTCTTCGAACGGATTGCCTCCGCCCATGCCCATACCGCCCATCGCGGCCTGTTGCTGTTGTTGCTGTTTGGCGCTGACGGCTTGCTGAATAACGGAGTTTTCGATAGTATCGCCACCCTTTTCTTCGCCGATAGCCGGGAGGTCCCATTTCTCGCGAATTTCGTCCACGGTCTGGAAAGCCTGGAGGCGTTTGATGTCCATATCCAGCTCCTCGGAAATGGTCATTCCGTTGAGGCCCATGAATACGAATTCGAAGTCGGGGTTGATTTGCTCGACGATAAACTTGTTAACCTTACGCTGGATGAATTTCAGCATCGGGTAAAGGCCCTTGTCCTTCGACTGCTCCATGCGCTGCTTTTGGCCGTCGCCGAACGTTAGGCCGCTTCCGTTGGAACGCGAAATATCCCAGCCGATTTCTGTAGGGTCGATACAGAACACCGCACAGGCGATTTTAATCAGGTATTCCATCCACGAGTTGTACTCCATATCGCGGTTGTTCTTCTGGAGGTCAACCCAGTCGATATCACCCTCAACGACGGGCGTCTTCCACGACTGCATAACGCCCGATATCATGGCTTGCCACTGCTGCTTGAACTGCTGTAACGAAGCCTCGTTCACGTTACCTTTGATACGCAGAAGACCTTTCGGGGCCGAACCCTGCGAGAAGAAGCGGCGATTGTACTCGTCGCCCCAAAGCATCGATGTTACGACGTTGATTAACTCTTCCAACTCCGAGTTTCCGTACCCATTGGCGTAAATCGACGTGGTCGGGTTGCGGATGCCGAAGCACAACTCCCAGGGGTAGAACTGCGCCACCTTGGCCGTTTGGTACACCTGGACGTAGGCTGGATAATAGCCATCGACCTTGGGTCCCCAGTTCTGGCGGTCGTCCATCATCGCTCCCTCAAAGTAGGGGTTGTTGTACTCGCCGTCGAAATACGATTCCGCCAGACGGAACGTAGCGGCATCAACCGCCTGGAAGCGGACCAGTTTGCCGCGGCGGTTGCGAATACACTCAAACGTCATCTGGTCGAACGTCAGCGAGTCGTCCACAATCTTACGGATGAACTCGTCAAACTCGTCGCCGTCCCATGTAGCGGTATCACCACAGTTGAGGATGAAGTCGGTGATGGAAGACGCAATTTTGCGGTCCTGCGTGTCCATCTTCTGCTCCTGGCCGAACTTGGGTTTACGCCGAATAACAAAACCCGTCGAATAGCGGTCGGCCTGCGGTTCAGCGAAGTCGGCTATCTGGTTCTTACGAGTCTTGATAATCGAGTTGATGATGGGGGTACGGCTCATCCGGCGCAACGTTTCGTACGAAAGCGAAAACGGCTTATCCTTATATCCCAAAAATGAGTTGAACTCCAAGGGGTCAATCAAGTACGCCCGCGGAGCCGAATTTCCAGGCTTAGATTGCTGGTTGAATATTTGGGCGGCTTTGATTATGTCGGACGGATTATCGCTGCGCATAGCACTTTCCAGCAGTAACGACTTGCGTACTGCTAATGTCTGCTGAGCGCGGTCCACCATTTCGAGTCTTTCTTTTATGCCGAGCATGATATTATCCAATTTGCTTTGCTATAATTGGTGTTAGGGGAAGAATGCCAAAACGTCGTTTCGTTGATTGCGCTGCAAAATCAACGCCTGGTTTGCGATATCGCCCCAAATAACAATCGTTCGGCCATTCCAGTAGTAATAATCGGTCTGGTCATCATAGGCTCCCTGCCACTCGCCATCAAAACGAATATACTCCAACAACCGTTTGAATATCTTAACCTCATCAACGGCCATTGGAGTAATAAAAGTGCCTATAACACAAAGTTTAGCGGCACTCGTAGTAAGGTCTTCAGCCAAAGACTGAAAATCAATACCCATGAATTCTTTCACCTCTATTGGTCGATGGAACGTTATCATTGAAATGCATCACTTTTTGTATGCGGCTGGAAAAGGCTCCGCTGCTTTCCTTGGCCGATTTTGACTTTCCAATACTTTTGATACTCACACAACCACATCTCTACTTGGTGAAGCGTTAATTCGCCATTCGGTGTAGTGTAGTACCCGTTCTCCGGTTTGTGCCAGTGCAGATAAGGGAAATCTCCATAAACAGACAACGCTTTTGCGGCTTCGTCGCGCAGGCGATATATACCATCTACTTGACATTTTAGTGATGGAAATATCAAACGTAATCCTGTTGATGCACCTGGACCCACGTTAATGTAGTCATCCTGGGTAAAGCGCATAAAACGACGATAAGTGTAGCGCGGTATATAGGTGAAATCCTGATAGAACTCATGAGCGATAAACGCCGCCGACGCTGGAAGTGTTCTTAGGAACTGAATAATGTCCTCAGGGGTTTTTGCCGTTAATACAACGCGTATCAGCTCATACAAACGGCGATGTAACGTAGGAACGACCGTTCCTGTGTAACATTCATCGCGTGTCTTACCGGGCGCAGCCAACGAGTTGATAAGATAAGCCGTGGTGAAGGGGTTATGCCCCGACAACCGATACGACGCTACCATTTCAGCAAAAGTCTTCTCGTCGTACTGGTTGTAATCCGGAATGCCTGCACCCCAGCCGTACTTTTCACGTGCGTATTCAAACGTCGGGGGATTGTTGAAATACCGGAACACCATCATCTTCCATACCATATTCGTCAACGTCAGTTCGTCATCCAGGAGGATGTTGCGTATCTGCCACTGTGAATTACGGTCCAGTTCGCGATATACGTTGGTGAATTTGTAGTCGCGTAATATGGGGTCATCAGTCCACGGACGCGGCTTCTGGTCCAGGAACCGCCGCTTCCATATCATCTGACGCTCAAACATAGTCCGGAAGAAATCGTGATAGTGCTCCTCGCTGACGTCAAGTGTGGCAGCAGGTAGTTTATCAGCCCAGGGGTAATGGTCAAATGTCGCCATTTTGCTTACGATAAGTTCTAATTAACAATTCACGCCGTGCTTCCGTGCTTTTCCTGACCAGCCGCCGTAACGTATCATCCGCAATATTCATCAACGGACGTTTTGGGGCGTTTACAAGTCGCGTTTCAAGCACGCCGAGGTTTACCCTTATGCGTTTACCGCGGATTGGTTTCAGGGACTCTGCAGCGATTAATGGGCAGTAGTCGTTGCCGTGAAACGAGCGTATTACAAAAGTCGTCCGGCCCCACACCTCGGGGTCCGTCACGATGTCACCTATTTTGAAATATCTCCATGCGTTCATACGGTTAAAAACTTTGGCCCCAAAACGCTTACGAATCGGGGCCGCTGTCCTAACTACCTAACAAAATGGAAACAGAAAAGAAACTAAAACCCGAACACCGTCAGCTGACGAGGTGACAGCTGGTAGCGTTCGTTGTCGGAAAGATTGGTCTCGAGGATTTCACACGCCTTGACGTCAGTAGCCACATTGGCGTATTCGCGTACCTTTTCGTTGTACTCCTCGCGGCAACGGCACATTTCGGGAGTAACCGGGTTCTCCTTTTCCTCACCGACAAGCGTGCCAGCCAGTTGAGGACCGGGACTGCAATCGCGGTCTTGCCAGCTGAAGATACGGAACGGCAATTCCATCTTGATTTCGGATGTCCACCACGCGGGAACGCTTTCGGTAGGTACGCCGCCACAATCCTCAAGTTTGCTCTCGATTTCAGCCGAGAGTGCCTGCAGTTTGGCGTTAAGCGACGGAAGGACATCGGCCTTGAGTTTGGCCTTGATTTCCTTACCCAGTTTACCGAACTTGATGTTGGAATCGTAACCGCTGATGGCGTTCATGATGTCCGACTTTTCGATTTCGGCCTGGAAGGCTTCTTCGGCGTCGTCGGAACACGACTTCTCGATGGCGTCGGCCATCTTCTCGAAGACGTTATCGCCCTTTTCAACCTTGTCGCTCTCGGTTTCGTCGGCCACCGGGGCGAATCCTTTCAGCATGTGCTCCTGGCGTTCAGCCCGAGCACCGAGGATGATGTCACGAATGTTTTCCATCGCCACTTACCTGTTTAACGGCCTTGGCGGCCACGTATTTGCCCCACGCCCAGTGAGCCACCACTCCCGCCACAAACGAGAGGATAGCCACCAGCGTGTGGATAATCTTCGCCTCATGGGCGTAAACTACCGCAGCAATCGTCAAGACCACCGCGATAATCAGAATCCACATCCACTTTTTCATAGCGTCTTATCTTTGGTTAATCACTTTATTAACATTCCGTAGAAGTCTTCAAGCGTGTACGCCTTTTTATAGTTGTACGAATCCTTCGTGTTTGCTATTTCCTCGGCCATCGCTATTAACAGTTCTTCCTGACGTGGGTCGTAAACCGACGGCGACAGCCAAGTCAACTTGACGTTGAACAGAATTTGCCCGATTTCTTCAGTACTCAGCGGCGTACCCAAGAATTTCTCGAACTTGGATTGAATCCACAGCGCCATCTTCGTAGAACTGTACCCCTGGAATACAGTCGGTGACGGCAGACGCCCGTTCAGTTCCCCTTTCAACGCGTCGATAAAACGGTTGAACGCCTTATCACCAAATCCGCGCCGTACCTTGGGGATGTTATCCGACTTATCCCCCATCAACACCTTATACAGCAAGACCTCCAGCGCCTCGGTTGTGAGGACCTGGATGTCGGCATCCAAGCGTTCGTTCCAAAAACCATCTTTCCCCGGAAAGACGTAGAATTTCATGAACTTGGAGTTGTAGTTGAAGACCGAAACCGTTGGCGTTATCAACTGGCGAATATCGCTATCGGCCGTGAGTATTACGGTTTCTTCATCGGGGAGTTCGTCCAGCGCGAAAGCCCACAACATCATCAGGTCGTCGCCCTCAGCACCCGGTACGCGGGTAACGATTAACCCGCGTTTACGCAATAACGCTTCAAATTCACCCAGGACCTCTACAAATGCGTCGCTCCACGGTTCCTTCACCCGCGTGAGGGCGTACTTGTAGTCGTCGTACACCTCGCGTCGCCACGAGTGGGAGTCGATGACTACCACCACGCGGTTTACGTCATCACCAAATCGCCGTACCGCGGCGCACAGGTTCATCACGCATTTACGTATCAGAACCTGGCGCTTTTCGCGGTCGTCCAAGACCTCGCAGAGGTCTTCGTTGCGGTAGTACGTCGAAAATATCGAGAACGACAGGTGGTACAGGAAATTCCCGTCAAATACGAGGTTTATTTTCATTGCGCTATCTGGTTAGAGTTGGTATTCGAAGCAGCGATACCGCCGCGGGTTATATTAACCTTGCGGCCATCTTCACGCCCCATCGCCATAGCGTGGCCACTGCCTATATGCATCGGACGCGACGAGCGTAAGTCCTTGTAATTCTCGACCACGTAATCGTTCAATTTCTGGTCCGTACGAAGCACCAGCGCGTTGACCTGTACCTGGGCCTGGAGTTCGCGGTCACGCTCCTCCTTGAGGCGGTCCTGAACACCTTTGGCCGCTCCCGCCAGATACGAACGATGGAACTTGGCTGGAGACATGCGCTTTTCGCCCGTAAACGACCGAATCAACGCCTGTGAATCGTCGGCCAAATACTCCTTGTAACGCTTCTTGGAGAGTTCGTACAACTGCCGAGATAACACGGCGAATAGCCACTTAACAACCTCGATGTTCTGTTGCTCGCCAATTACGATGAATTTACGACGCACCTCGTAAACAAGCCTGCCGCCGCTTGTAATTCGGCTCGTATGTTTTTGGCTGACTATTGTGTAGCAGAAATTGTACTTACAAATTCCATACAACAGGAGTTGGTCCCATGCACCGCC
>ERZ780195.83-NODE-83-length-87978-cov-10.638627_pt1 | contig 87978 bp, 90 predicted proteins | sample MGYA00511017_ERZ780195 | MGnify/ENA primary metagenome ERZ780195 (study PRJEB29588, sample SAMEA2159974) | human gut metagenome | biome: human gut; feature: human-associated habitat; material: faeces | place: Denmark | collected 2008/2010 ...
CAGTAGTTTTAATAGCGGTTACTTCAGTCTTAGTTGCATATTTATTATCTGACTCAGTTTTTGTATAAGCAGTAGTCAGCAAAGCAAATTTACCGTCACATTCAGTTTTTGTGTAGGTTGTAGCTTGCGGTGCAGCTGCATCTGCAGTAGTTTTAATAGCGGTTACTTCAGTCTTAGTTGCATATTTATTATCTGACTCGGTCTTAGTATAAACATCTGCTGAATTAGCTTTAGAACTTAGACTTGTATCAACCTCGGTCTTAGTATAAGTTGTGGATTGAGGAGCAGCCGCATTGGCGGTTGTTTCAACAGTCATTAGGGCAGCCTTGGTAGCATAAGTTCCAGAAAGATTAAGAGCAGTAATCTTTCTGTCAATTTCTGTATCAACTCCATCCATGGTAGGAAGAGGCTGACCATTGGAAAGTAAAGTACCCTTTAAATCAATTGTACCTGGAGTACTAAGATCAACAACTAACGTATTGTTTAAATCTTTAATATCTTTTGTACTAAGGCCATCAGGAAAAATATCCTCGGAAGAACCAATCTTATGAAGACGAACTTCATATCCGTCCGGAACAGTCACAATCTTAGTTCTATTTGCCGTTACATCAAAATACCCGTCTGTGCTATTCATAAAGATATTTATTAATACGCCAGATGGAATCCTAAATACAAAACATAATGAAACGAATTAATTTATCGTTATTCAATAATATTTTGAATATGTGCAAAGTCTTGCACTGGAGTACTCATTCCTATTCTAAGCACATGGCTTTGGACCAGGCTTATGATGCTTTTAAAGATTCTTTTGATGAATATGTAGAATGTGCCCTTGGAATTTATGGAAGGGAATCTGCGATTACTACAACCATTAATAACAAGATTGTTCCTGAAGATATTATGATTTCTTTTGTGGAAGATGAATTTGTAAACTTTAATAATGAAGTCGCAAAGATTACTGGAGAATTTACACAGCTTCAATCAATTTTTGATGATATTAAAGCTGCCGAATCCCAGCTTGTATATCGTTTAAGAATGGGTGCTTAAAAATAAAAAACTCACCAGAACTTAATCTGGTGAGTTTTTTATTAAATTTTCATTATAATAATTGATTTGACATATTCAGAAGCTGCTTTAAGCTTATCCAATGCCATATTAATTTCAAATCTTTCTCCAATAACCATTTTGCTATTAGCTATCTTTGCTTCGATATTTTTAATAAGACTTTCTATATCTTTAGCAATACATTTATATTCTTCCTTAGTAATTTCTTTTCTCATGGTAAAGTCTCTGAACTTAATAAGTTTTTAATTTAACCCAAGTTTTATTATCTTTAATATCTTGAATTGTTTGTTGCACCTCAGAAAAGTCTTTTAGGGTTAAGGCTGCTCTAACATTGGTGCGGGGCATGGTTGCGAATAATCTATAAAATGAGCGATTATTAAACCTGTTTTTATAAGCATAAATGATTGCCGAAGTTTCATTAGTACATTCAGCTTTCCAGCAAATTGAAATATTGTAAAGAATATGAAGAAAGAAATTATCTATTTTAACTCAATGCGTCCAGATGAATTTTCTTCATCAAGGACTGAATATTTTTTACCCAATAACGATTTCCGGCTGCATCCCAGCTTGGAGCATATCGTTTTTGAATTTTATTAATATCAATCAAACCCTTTTCATGATATTTCTCTCGAAGCAGCTTACCCATATATACAAGGCACTCGTCCACAGATTCAAATGACCTGTAAGCATTTTTAGAGCCTTTAATACCGCCCAAATTATTCTTGCTTTTTGCTAATTTGCTTTTTCCATATCCAGATTCAAGAGCGATAAGGGCACAAAAAAAATGAGGCGAAATAGAATTAGCTTCTGCAATCTGAACCATTAATTCTCCTTTACCTTCAAGAACACCTCCTTTAAACTTCTCATTGACGACATTTACATCAATCTTAGAAATGACTGAAGTGTCCTTGAGATCAGGAGCATCATCTTTAGTAATTTTGGACTCATATCTCTTAATTTCAGACTTAAGGACAGAAACTTCCGACTCTAAAGTAAGTAAGTCTTTTTGTTTAATTTCCAGCTCTTTTTTAGCTTTTGAGATTTTATTAATTTGTTTATCTCGTTGAGCAAGGGTAGATTTATTAGAAAGAAGAAGATTTTTAAGATTATTAATTTCTTTCTTATATTGTTCTTCTTTCGTTTTAAGTTCAAGTTTAGTTTCCAAAACTTGAGCCTGAAGCGAACCTGTTGTTTGATTATGATAAGCAAATCCAGATACGATGGAAAAGCTGAGTATAAAGACAACAGCCGTCTTTTTTAATGATTGTGTAGTCATAATACGATTGTCCAGAAACTATACGATAGCAAACTGGATAATATGAGGATAAATGACCGAATCCTCAAAGGTTTTTACTATTTATCTGAATTCAAAATAAGCACAATATTACCATGTGAATCAATCAAATAAATCTTTTTAATATCATTGTTATAGATTTGATTTTTAAACTCAATAAGAGGAATTAAACCAAAAACATTTTCCAAAATATTAAAACATTCGGCATCTGACATTGTACCCAGACATTCCCAACTATAAGTTTCACTACACCGGCGGTGAAGGAAATTTCTAATTTGATTGATATGTTTTTTTGAAGTAAAATAACGATAATCCATATTTATATTATAAAAATAGCCTTTATATTTGTAAGTGCTTAGAAATTAAATCTTTAATTTGTTGATTATTCTTTTTCCAGTCATTTTCCCAAATTTCAATTAATTTGACACCATTTTCTTCGCAAGCTTTTTGTTTATTTTCATGATAACCTGGTTCTTTTTCTTCATGTATTTTATGCCAATACTCGCCATTATATTCAAAAGCTAGCTTTAACTCGGGAAGATAAATATCGAGTTCTTTACCACCAATAAATTTTCTTGTATTTTCTAAAATCTCGCCAGAATAAAGAGATTTAATATATTGGCAAAGCTCTTTTTCACCTTTGGAATAAGTTTGCAGGAAACATGCTCTGCCTTTAGCTGAGCATATGAAAGCAAACAAAAATAATTTAGAAAAATATTAAAAAATACTAAATTTAAATAAATTAAAGGTTAAATATATGTAATGATTCATAAAGCATATAAATTCAGATTACTCCCAACAAAGGAGCAAGAGGAATTTTTATGTAAATCATTTGGTGCATCTCGATGGGTTTATAATTATTTCTTAAATTATAGAGATTCTAAATTCAAAAATGAAGGAGTAAGAGTTAATTATTTTGAGATGAAGAGAATGTTTCCTGAACTTAAAAAACAGGAAGAAACATCTTGGCTTAAAGAAATAAACTCTCAATCCCTTCAATGTGCTTTAATGAATCTTGATAGTGCTTATATTAAATTCTTTAAAGGATTATCAAAGTTTCCAAAATTTAAGAAAAAGAATGGTAAACAGTCATTTGAAATTCCGCAACATTGGAAATTAAATGATAATACTGTTAAAATTCCTAAATTAAAAACTCCATTAAAATTTATTAAGCATCGTGAAATAAAAGGAGAAATTTGTTCTATCACTATTTCTAAATCAAAAACAAATAAGTATTTTATTTCTTTTTGTTGTGAATTAGAAAACTATCATCAGCAAACTAAAGGTTCTGAAGTTGGTATCGATTTGGGTATAAAAGATTTATTGATATGTTCAGATGGAACGAAATATACAAATCATAAATTTTATAAGAAAAATTTAAAGAAGTTAAAAAATCTTCAAAAACATTTAAGTCGAAAGAAGAAAGGTTCAAAGCGAAGAGAAAAAGCTCGTTTAAAAGTCGCAAAAACTTATGAGAAGATAACCAATTCTCGTGAAGATTTATATCACAAGGTTTCTAACGATTTAACGAACAAATATTCTTTAATTTGTCTTGAATCTTTAAATGTTAAGGGAATGATGAGAAATCATAAATTAGCATGTTCTATTCAAGACGCCGCTTGGTATAGTCTTATTTCAAAAATAGAATATAAAGCTAAATGGAAAGGTGTTAATGTTGTTAAGATAGACCAGTTTTATCCGAGTAGTAAAACTTGTTCGGTATGTAATTGGAAGAAAAATGATTTAACGCTTAAAGACCATGAATGGGTTTGCCCCAAATGCGGTACTCACCACGACAGAGACTTAAATGCAGCTAAAAACATTCTTGCTTGGGGTAAGCAGTTGATTACTCTATCGGATGGAACGTCCGATTACGAGCATGGAGATGAAGTAAAACTAAAATCGTCTAAAAAGACGAGAACGTATCATCTATGAAATGCTTAAAAGAAGGCGGTTTTACCGCCGAAGCTACTCAGTCTTCAGCTGAGTAGAGGTTCAAGGCAACCTCTTCCGCTTAAATGAGCATAAGGAGCTTGTTTAAAAATATAATTACATTTATTACATTTAATTATAATTTTCTTATGAGAATGATTATAAACAGATAACGAATAATCATACCTATCTTTATCATGCACTTTTTCAGCTTTTTTAATAAAAGCTTGTAAAGTAGATATACGATTTAAATTTCGACATTTAATGCATCCAGCACCTTTAAGATGTTGTTTAGGTGTTTGTTTAAAAACATGGCCGCACTTATTACATTTAATAGTAACTTTTATAAAATAACCTTTATAAAGGGTTGAAGAATAGTCAAATCGATTTTTTCCATGAATTTCTTCTGCCTTTTTAATAAATTCATTTATTGACAAATGCTGGCGTTCCTTTCCGCACTCTGGACAGCCTGCACCATTTAAATGATTTCCAGCTTTTTGCTCAAATATACTATCATGATAAAGACATTTGATTTTAACATTAGTATCATTGTTAATATAATTGACAAAAGAATAATCATAAATCCCCTTGCCATGAACAGATTCAGCTTTTTGTATAAATTCTTGAAGAGTTAATCTTGATTTTTCTGCATTTTTTGTTATTGCACATTTTGGGCAGCCTTGGCCATACCAGTGCATATATGCGGCTTGTTCAAAAGTATGACCACATTTATTGCATTTAATTTTAAGCTTAGCTTTGGAACCTTGATAAACACATAAAGAATAGTCATATCTATCAGGACCATGCTTTTTTATGGCTTTTTCAATAAACTTTTCAGTTGTAAACTTTACCATAAATAAAAAATCACATGCGTGTCAAATAACTACACGCATGTGATTTTTGCTTAAAAATTAAAAAGATACAATAAATCGCCCGATTGAACCTGGAGCTGTAGACACCGAATATCCTAAACGTAAGACCAAAGCTAGCATGGCAGCTCGAGAGATTTTATTCTTTCGACCAACACTGCTGCAAAGCTGAGCAATATTAGTTCCTATAATAATATCAGATGACCATGATCCATCAGAAAGAATCCCACTATCTGAATGAATATAATGATTTCGAATATTTCGTTCAATGGCTTCCCGAGCCTTAGAAATATTAGCAGGACTGCACATTTCATCAACTATTCCCTGATTAGAAGCCTTAATATTAACCGGGGTACGATCATTGGAACATTCCTTAACATCAATGCCATCAACTTCTACATCAGGAGAAGTATAAGCTTCCTTAATTTCATTAAGGACTTTATATTTGCTTACACGGCATTTTTGACATTCACAATCAGTAGGAACTGAAACAACATCTTGAGGATTAACTTCTACTGCAACTACGCGCTTACCAAAACTCTTAGCATAATTATAAGATCCAACATGCAATCCGGCACTGCACCAGTTATTTCGATTTGCATCAACATCTGCCACTACTACTTCAATGACATCACCGGGATTATTTCGAATTTGGTAATGCCTGTTTACTTTACCTTGAAGCACTCTGGTTTCGGCGTTACCATGAAGCGAATACATATCTTCTCCAACACCCTTATAGGCAATAAAGGTACCTTCGGAAGTAATAGGCAATTCCCGATAAGAAAGGAAATCATAAAGCTCTTCTCTAGAAGTTTCAGAAGGATTAGCCATTAAATTATCAATAAACTTAAAATAATGGGTAAAATCAGTACAACCTGACTTCCAAAGAGAAATAAGCTTTTTTTGAAGACAGCTGGGAAGAATCTGAGTCTTATAAGAAGCAATAGTAGTAATTACACCATTTTCATCTCGTTCAACAAATTGGAGATTATCGTAATCTTTAATTGTTTCAGAAACGGAATTAATAATATAAGAAGTAGTATTTTCCTTAAGAAGCCTAAGAAGAGTTTTTTCATCATTGGCCATCACTGCATCGACAATATCAGTATAGCGAATATCATCGGAAGTAATCTTAATTGCTCGACCATCAACAAAGAAGGTCCAGCCTGATGCGTTCATAATATATGGAATAGAATTCATATTTTGTTTAATTAATATAGTTTATAGTTGAGTTTTTTGAGAATACGCTTAAATGTTAATTTAACTTTATCTTTTGTTTGAAATCCTGCACCATTTAAAACAGCTTGTATTTTTTCTTTTACAGGAGCGGTCATAATATTTGTCGAAATATTATTCAAACAAACTGATGACATAGTATAAAAGAAATTCAATATTTCTTTATCTGAAAGCTTTTTAATTTCAGCATCAAACTCTCTTTGAATATTATAACATTGATTTGACAAAATTGAAAGATCAAACATATCCATTATGAATCGGTTAAATCCTCCTTTATTAATATTAATTTCATACCTCCTAGAAATAACAGGATAATCAGGAGTCGATGCAGAAATTTTTGGAGCTGTATATCCTGTTACAGATTTAAAATCAATATCATAAATCCTGCAGATATTAATGATTTGATCTGGAAGATAAACGAGTTTATGCTTTTTACAATATTCAGTATATTTTTCTTTCCATTTAATTTCTGCGGCTGGAATACATCCGAGAGAAACAAATTTATCATAATGATTTTTATAAAGCTTTGCTATTCGTTTAATGCCAAAATCTGTACAAAGACGAGACTGATAAAGCTGTGTCGGACTGTTATAATTAACAAAATTTGTACAAAAGCCCAAATAAGAATTAAGGTAATTATCATTATTCATGAGCATTGAAGGATAAAATACTAACGTATTTTTGTATTCTTTCTCATCAATGATTTCACCAGTGTAATAATCTCGGAGAACTACCGCTTCACTATCTGAAGACTTTATTCTTTTAGGCCTGACATATGTTGAATGCTTAACAATATCAGAATAATTAAACCAATCGATATTTTGCCTAAAACAAGGCTTGTCGTTGAAAGTAAATGTTGTCCTTAAATCAAGGAAATTTGCTTTTTCTTCTTCATCTTTAACAAAACAAAAAATATGAGTTCTTCGCAAATCAAAGACTTCCGTTCGATAATCATTCCCCCTGAGGTGAACAAGATAATTATAAAGGGCATTAACTATTTCACCATAAGGAAGCTTAATGGGATCTTTATCTTGAACAATAAAGATTATTTCACCGTCAAACTTCTTAATGGTCGGATTTGAATAAATACTTTTCGTTTTAAGATTAATATTAGAAATATTGCCTGAACTTACATAATAATTTTTTGCAACCGAACAAACAGTATTCAAATAATAATCCGGCCATTTAATAATTGAACTATTTCGATAAAATAAAGTACTTTTTGAATTAGCTTTATTGATAATATCTGAACAAAGTAAATCACTGTCAATAAGTTTATCGACATAATCATTAATAGTCTTTTCATAATTTTTATTAATGATTTTAAATTTACCTTTAATCCAATCATTTGTGAAATTGTTTATTTCAATCGATTCTCTGGTAGGAGAAATCGGAATTTCACCACGTTTAAAAAATAAAAGAACAGTACAAGCATTCTTAATGATATTATACTCATTAAAAATTTCATTAGGAATATCAATTTTGTAAATGTTATCTCCATCATAAGCATAATAATTACAGCTCTTAAAAAATGAAGAATAAAAAGTATTAGAAGACCAATTATTCGGAATTAACAAAACTGTATCTTCGATATAAAGAACTCGGGATTTATCAAGAAATTCTTTATCCCGATACTTTGCATATCTTGGAGTTTTTTCACAAGGAACATAATTTTCCCATTTATCTTCTGTTACATCTTCAATATCTATTTTTTCCGGATAACTCTTAAGTTCAATAACAGGTTCATCACTGTTAAAACCAAAAGTAACATAAGCATCCTTAGTTAAATCAAGGAACTTGTAATAGTCGTCAGAATTATTAAGAGGAATCTTTACCTCAATACCCGTATCATTCAAATCACAGGGTTCAGAATGAATCAAAGAAGCAATAGAATCATTACCATTAATACTTGAAGAAAATGTATATTTTGTTCCTTCAAATCGAGAAATTACCAAATAAAGAGCTGTATAACTACAAGGAGCCTTAGACCCGATTCCAAATCCTCCAATGGATGTATTTTCTTGATTCTTGGTAGATTCAAAATATTGAAAGAAAACTTGAAAAGTATCTTCTTTACTAAGACCTCGAGCAAAATCACGAATAGAAAGTTCATTTTTTGTAAGATGAATAGAAACAGGCCTTTTAATGCCATATTTTACATGTTCGTCCAAAGCATTGCTTAACGTTTCAAAGAGTGTTGCTTTAAATTTGTCTGAATAGATCCTGTCTCGAAAAATAGAAATTGCCATCCCTATGCGCTCTGCTGAGATAGACTGCTTGACCTGTTCGGCTATACCTCTGCAAATACTTTTATTCTCTTCAAAAACCTTCATACTTAAATTACAATAACAAAATTATTATAATTTTTCTCTAATTTTCTGAAGGTGTTCAGATATTTCTTTTTTAATAATTTCTGCATTAGTTTTCCATTGGCTATCCCATACTTCAATCAAAGTAATTCCGGCATTTTTACAAAGTTGCCTTTTATTTTCATGATAGCCAGGTTCTTTTTCTTCATGTATTTTATGCCAGTATTCTCCATTATATTCGAGGGCAAGTTTTAATTCAGGAAGATAAATATCAAGTTCTTTTCTACCAATGAATTCACGTGCATTTTCGAGAACTTTTCCTGAATAAATCGATTTGATAAAATTACATAATTCTTTTTCTCCTTTAGATTTCTTTTCATGAAATGCACATTTTAAACATCCCCGTCCAGTTAAGTGATTATATGCCATTTGAGTAAATTCACCGTGAATAGGGCAAATAATAATTACATTTGTTTCTGCGTTAGTATAGATTGTTTTTGAATAATCAAATTTATATCCATGGACTTCTCGAGCACGTCTAATAAATTCTTTTGTGGTCAAGCGTTCTAATCCTACACAACTTTTGCATCCATGCCCCCTTAAATGATTGATGGGATATTGCTGAAAAGGTCCATGTTTAGGACAAATAATTTCTATTTTAGTATAATTATTGATATAATTGACTTTAGAATAATCATACTTGTCCTTATGAATTTCTTTGGCTTTCTTTATAAACTTCTCAGTTGTTAAAGATTTTGCATCAACTGCACATTTAAAACATCCTTGTCCTTGTAAATGAGCAGCAGGTTTTTGCAGAAAAGGTCCATGAACTGGGCAAATAACAGTTATAGAACTATAAGCATTTTTATAATCTACTTCAGAATAATTGAAAAAGTCCCCATGTATTTTTCTTGCTGCCTGAATAAATGTTTCTGTAGTATATTGAAAAGAACCTCCACACTTAGGGCATCCTCTACCTCTTAAATGAGCATTTGCAGTTTGATGAAATACTCCGTGAATTGGACAAATAATTAGTAATTTACTCTTAGAATTATTATATTCAACCTTTGAATAATCATATTTGCTTCCATGGATTTTTCTGGCACGATTAATAAAAATTTCAGTAGTTATTCTATTGGCCATAATAATTTTTATTCAAAAATAAAAATCCTCAGATCAATTAAGACCTGAGGATTTTCGGTTATCATGATTACAAATCACTTTTCGGATTGTTCATCAACTAAGAATGTTTCTGTTGTTAGAATCAAACCTGCAGATGATGCAGAATTCTCTAATGCACAACGACAAACGCTAAATGGATCAATAATTCCTGCTTCTAACATATCTACAAACTTTTGAGTCTTAATATCAAACCCGATACTGCCTTTAGCTTTTGCAACCTTTTCGATGATAACATCCGGTCGTTCAACTCCGGCATTCTCAAGAAGAGTCTTAAGAGGAATATCAAGAACCTTTCGCATTAAGTTAACACCGGCATTAAAAGATTCATCTCCTGTTTCAAACTTAATAGACTTGTTTTCTTTAATCTTAGCGAGAACAGATCCTCCTCCTGGAATAACTCCGGATCGTAAAGCCGCTTGACAGGCACACACCGCATCGTCTACACGATCCTTAATTTCATTTAATTCAGATTCAGAATTACCTCCGATATTAAGAACACATACTCCTTGGGCAAGCTTGGCAATTCGCTTATTAAGCACATCTTCTTCCCAGGAACCAGGACTGCAATTATCTCGTTCTTCTTTAAGTAAATCAATATGTTCTTTAAGCCTTTGAGGATTTCCTCCGCCTTTTAAGAAAGTTGTGTATCGTTTATCACAAACAATCTTTTCACAGGTGGCAAAATCATCTTCTCTGATAGAGTTAAAATCGCGTGAAAGAAGTTCAGTAAAATATGTACCTCCTAGAGTAACTTCAAGATCTTCCATTTCTCTCTTCATGCCATCTCCATATCCGGGACACTTAATGGCACAAATGTTAATAATGCCTTTAATCTTATTAATGACAAGAGTTTGAAGAACTTCAGATTCAATATCCGGAGCGATAATAAACAAAGGCCTTCCACGAAGTTCTTTAGTATTAAAGACTTTTTGAAGAATAGGCATAATTTGTTGATTATTTGTCAGCTTAATTCCGGATAAAAGAATTAAGGGATTTTCAAGAATACATTCTTGTTTAGTCGTATTATTGACAAAATAAGAACTCATCCATCCTCGAGGAACTCGTAAACCTGCAATAAACTGGGAAGAAGATTCATTACTCCTGCTGTCATTAATAGTAATGGAACCATCCAAACCTACTTTTTCAACAGCTTCAGAAACAAGATGTGCAATTTCTTTATCCCAGTTGGTAGAAACTAAAGCAATTTGGTGAATCTGTTCTGGAGAACATTCCTGCTTAATATTTTCTTTAATATAGTTGGCAATTGTCTTTGCCGCTGAAATAACTCCACGTTGAATTGAAATAGGATTATAACCTATTTCAATCAACTTCATACCTTCGGATGCAATAGCTTCAGTAAGAATTGCGCTGGTACTTGTACCATCTCCAGCCTGGTGCGCTGATTGCTCAGATGCTTGACGAATAATATCTGCACCCATTTTTTCAAGTACATCAGGCGGATTTACATGGCGAGCTACTGTAACGCCGTCTTTTGTAATATATGTTGCATTACCCATTCGATATATTACATTTCTACCGCCAGGCCCGAGCGTCGATGAAACTGCATTAGCAAGTTTCTTCACACCATTGAGTAGTTTCTTCCTACCTTCATTTCCCATATAAATGTTTTGTTGAATCATGATTTACAATTATTATAGCACGAATTAATAAATTTCTGCCCGCAATCTGAATCTAAATCTTCGAAAGATATAGAATTGCCGCAAGGAGGATGCTTATATTGAACGGGAAAATATCCTTTCTGGCAGCAGCAAGAAGACAGAAAAAATATTACTGATAATTTAACCCCAAGTGAATAATCCATAACCCCAGAACCGGCTTATATTAGGAAGAGGATTTGGTGTTTCTTCAAGGAAAATAGTCTGGCCAGGATGCCGCTTTTCATATACTTGCTTTACAAGGAAAATAATAAGAGGTATGAAAAAGTCAATTATAAAATGAACATTATCTGTCTGTCCCTGTAAAATATTTTCGATGAGGTCAAATTTATTTTCTTTAAGATAATCAATTAGCTCAACCGGAAGAATATCATCTTCGCCAGCGGCAAAAATATTATCATCAAAATCAAACCCTAGTTCAGATTTAATGCCATCTAAACATTGTTCAAATTCTTCTTTAGTAAGATCAGTCTTTAACCATACTATATCTCTTTCATCATGTCCATCTCCGGACAAATCACCATATTAAAAACTAAAAATATTCATATCAATATAAATGGAAATTCCGCCTAATTTAATATTAGGCGGAATTTCTTTATTTGTTAATTAATTACCAGCAGGTTTAAAATCTGCAATATTCAGAACCTTAAATAAACCATCATTTTGATTAGCTCCTCCTATAATCAACATTGAAGGAAGTTTAATATCTTTAAAAGATTCAAAAAACTTAATTCGAGCATAATTACTTCCCATTGCTGCATTCAATTCTCGAATTGCTTCAGCTTCAAGCTTCTTACCTTGAGCTTCTGCGGTCTTCATAGCAAGAAGAGCTTCTGCTTCATTTTTCTTTTGAGCAAGCATGGCCAAAGACTCTTGTTCTCGGCGATACCTTGCAGCATCAGATTCAGCCTTAGCCTGAAGAAGCTTACCTTGAGCTTCTGCAGCCATCTTATTGGCAATTGCCCGGCCTTCTGCATTAGCAATCTCTTCGGAACGCTTTGCAATTTCAAGCTGAGTAGCCTGGCGTTCATATTCTTGAGTAGCCTCAACCTTCTTAGTAATACCAAGAGTCACCGATTCGGGTGGGATAGTAGAACCAATAGTTACACTTTCAACAATAAATGGAGTACCATTAAGTTGCTTCTTAAGGTTAGTTTCTACCATCTTGGTAATTTCCGGAATCCTAGAAGGAGCATCTAGGCCTTTAAACTTGGCAATAGCAGATCGTACTTCAGTACGGAAAGGTTGCTGAATAAATGAAGCATAAGCATCTTGAGCAATAGCTTCCGGGCTTCGGACTGTCTCAGAAATAGCTCCATAATTTTCAACGAATTCCTTTACTTTTTCACTGTCGATACGATAAACAAGATAAGCTTCAGCCTTCATCTTAAGTTGGTCCGAGCTACGAACATCGTCAAAAATTTCAGTCTGAGTATAAGGAGTTACACAAATCTTAATAGAATTCTGCCTCCATACCATACCTGTACTACCGGGTCCTTTAATTACTTGTTTAAATTCCTTCGAACCAAATATTGGTTCGGAATAAACATAACCCGCATAACCGCCATCAATTTTTTCATTTGAAAAATTAACGGCAAAAATAATAGTTGCAACAATTGCAATAACTAGAAATAGAACCGCCAAAAAGTCTTTCATATTTTTATTTTCTTTTTATTTTTATTTTTTAATGTGACTAATAATTAATACTATACAGAAATATTATTGATAACTGGAATTCCAGCCACAGGAATCTTGGTCTTTAACTTAATCTTATGATCTCCTACAACTAAATCCTTTGCTTTTATCTTAGAAATAGCATTGGAAACTGTAGTGATATTATATTTTTTACCTCGCTGAGATTTTACAACATCAATAAGTTTCCTTTCAATTGCCAACTGAACTTCTGAATCATTAAGTTCTTCAGGAGCTTGAATGATTACATAAGAGCGATCTTGAAATTGTTCAACTTCTGTATCATCCAAGACAATTGGCATTACAAGAAATCGATTTTTAACTCGATTTTTCTTCTCAGTCAATTCTTTCTCTTGCTCAACAAGAGCCTTTGCTTCCTCCAAAATAATTTTTTGTTTATCCTGAGGTACTTTAGAAGCCGCAAGAATCATCTCAAGGTCTTCAATATCAATTTTTAGTGCCATATTTTATATTTGATATGTGATTAAATCCGTTGTTAATTTGCTAATTGTTTTAATAAATGTTACTGGGATAGCTTCTTCAATTTTTAATAAAAGTAATTTTAAATTCTCGTAAACCTTAATTTTAGGCCCAAATAAAATATATTGAGCATTATTGTTTAAATCAATAGAATAAGCTTTAAAATTTGCTTGACCAAAACTTATAATCTCAAATCTATCAACAATTAAATTACTTTTTAAGAAAAATTCTCTAATGAAATTTTCAAGATCTCTATCATAAATTACTTTGTAACGATCAGTTTGTGCTTCAATTAAAAAAGATTGATTTATATCAATAAAGTGGTCAAATGAAGCTATTCCTAAAGTATTCCACCAAGTGAAATACCTTTCATTGAAGCCATTCTCTACTTTAATGATTTTACTTTTATTAGCAAATGGAGAGTAAATTGTAAAAGCATGCTTAAAATCTTCAATAGTCCTGTAAGCAGGATCTTCAAAGAATTCTTCTTCAAATAAATCGACTTGGTAAGTTTTACCATTACCAAGTCGATCGATAAGTTTGAAAACTACTCGTTTCATTAACTCTCAGCAACACGAGCCTTCAAACGGGCAAGGGCATCTTCTTTAGATACAGATTCAATAAATTCATTCATTTCATCTTTAGTGTCATTAAGAGTTCCACTTACTTCAATTGAAGCATCAGCCTTAGAATCTTTCTTTTCAAGGATCTTATCTATATCTGCCAACATTCCATTAAAATCATTTTTGCCTGAAATATTAGCAATATCCTTCAAAGCAGCAAGATCTTCCTTCATAGCGGCGGATGCAGCCTTCAGCTTAATCTGTTCAATTCGAGAATCATAGGAATTAAGAACAGCCCTTTGATTACTAATCAACTTATCATAAGTTGCAGTTGCTTCTTCAAGAGCCTTTTCAGCCATATCAAGCTGTGCCTTAGTATTTTCATATTGAAGAGAAAATTCGGCAGCAAGACTTTCCTTGCCATTCTTAAGAGCAAGAATGGCTCGTTCATTGAGAACTTGAACCTTTTGCTTAAGACTCTTTACATTTTTAGTCATGTTGTTTACTGTAGTCTTTACAGCAATCAATCGTTCATAAATTTCTTGTTCGGCCTTGCTCTTTTCATCTTCGAGAGATGCAATGAGAGCATCAACATTCTTACTTTCAAGTGAATTTACACCAAGATTAAGCCAGCCAAACAAAACACGTCCCAAACGTCCAATAATTCTCATATATTTTTAAATTTTAATTTTTTGATTTTCGTCCAAATATTTGTATTCGTTAAGTATTACAAATTGATTTTTAATACTTTCTTTATCCCAATTAACTCCGATTTCTTTAAATTTATTAACGCTTAATTTAATTTCAGTCTGACCGTTTCTTATTAACCAAAACTTTGCTTTTTCATCAACTGTTATTTCTCCATCAGAAGGAATTAAAGTGTGGTAATAATTTTCAAGAAATGCTTTTTGATTGCGCGTCCAAAGCCACTTAGGATAATCAAGCATATTAAAATAATAAACTTTTACTATTCTTTTAAAGGTGATTAATTTCCTGCATAGTTGCTAATTTTAATGAAATTCATTGAAAATTAACTTATTTTATCATGGGGACCATATACTCCCAAGCGAAGGATATTGATAGCAGCATTAATATCAGCATCAAATGTTCCTCCACAAGTCTTACAGTGATATACCTCACCTTGTCGACTTGACTTATTAACAGTATTACAAACGTGGCATCGTTGAGATGTATAAGCAGGAGGAACTTTAATGAGTAAGAAACCTTCTTCTTCACTAAATCTACCTAACTTATTCATTACTTTAGTGTAACTCCACCTTTGTAACTTGTTGTTAAACTTTTTGGAAAATTTTTTACCTCGTTTTACGTTCTTAAGATTCTCAACTATAATCTGCCCACAATCTTTATGCTCATTATAAAACTTTTTAACGGTTCGGTTGATTGCTTCATCACGCTCCTTAAGAGCTCGTTTGAAAGCTTTAGACCGTTGTTTCTTACGAGAAATCTTTTCATAAATGTCCTCGAGTTCTTTACCATAAACCTTTCCATCACTACATGCGAGTAGTTTCTTGTAACCGCAATCAACTCCTGCTGATAATTTATTCTTTTTCTTTTCAGCTTCTTCTTTTTCCCAAAATAATTTCAACGAGAAATTATCAGACAGCATGAAACTATTTTTTAATTTCCAACCATTATTTTTGAACCTCAAACTTACTCGATGATGATTGATTGGAAGTTTAAGTAGTATAGCTCGATGTTTTGTCTCTTGAAAATATGGTGAAAATATCTTGATGAAACAGTCAAACTCCTTAGTCTTATCCTCTTCAATATCCCATAGCATATAGTTAAGATTAATACTATGGGATTTAATTACTGACTCAGTAATCTTCTTAATTCTTTTTTTCTTAAGTAAAGTAACTTGCGAACGGTAAATCTGTGAGGCCTCTCGATAACATAACGCTCTCCATCTACTATTAGAAATATCATTTAATTGTGGGCAAAACTTACTTGAAAGATTTTGTTTCAATGGTAATTCACCATCATGAATTTTATGAAGATATAACTGAAGCAACTCTTTATAATCCTTAATAATCTTCCAGTACAAATCGATTTTATCTCGATTTGCATACTTAAGTGTATGGGAAGATGAACGAATCACTTTGTTAACATTTTTATCTAGCAAGGTAAAATTAAAACTTAGATATTTTTTAAGAAAAAATGAAAATTTTGATTATAAATTCATTTTATTTCTTTGAAACTAATGAATAATTACAATATTCAACTAAAAGAACAGAAATATCATGCTTTATTCGAAAATTATACAAAAGATTTTCAAATTCTTTTGGTTTTACTCGTCCTATACCACATCCCAAAAAAGGCATTACAACAGTATTAAGATGATGAGTGTTCATAACTTCAAACAAATCACAAAGAGACAAAGAAATATCTCCCAAATTTGCTATTGAACCAGGATAAAACATAGTTGGAACATTGGCAATCATTTTCCAATTATCTTCATCGGACAAATAAAAATAATGGCCTTTACCAATATTAACCATTTTAGACTTACAAGAGTTCTGATAGCTCCAATACATTTCAGGAAATTTATCGGCAAAAGCTTTTGCAACTCCTGCTCCCATTACTCCGATACAATTGACGGCATTGCAAATTACATCTGCTTTTGTATCAAAGATATTTCCTTTTGTTTTAATAACTTTAAGAGACATTATAGCTCTGGTTCATGTTCAATATTACGAAGAATAAATTCTTCCAGCCATTCTTGAGAAAGAACTCCAGTATAGGATTCGAGCTTATCATAATTCTCATCACAAGCGACAAGGGTAGGAACAGATCGAATTTTAAACTTTTTAACATAAGGCATTGCCGAATTATCCTGATCGACGATAAAACTCATAAATTCGGTTTCAGGATCTTTTTTATATTTTTCGACTATACGTTCCCAGGCTGGTTTCATCATACGGCATGGACCACATGTAGAAGAAGAAAAAAGTAAAAATTTAGTCATTATCAAAAATAATAATAGTTAGTAGAGCGATAATTCCCCCGAAAATAATTCCAAGAATAGTAGCAGCAATAGAAATCCAAGTTGGAGAAAATAACTGAATCCAATTCCAATTAGTAAAAGGCTCATAACCAAACCAATACCAAAATAGAATCATCATCTGAAGAAATCCTCCAACAGATAAACCATTATTAATAGCTTTATTTGTTATATTCTTCATTAAAGACATAATATGAAAATTCTTAGTTATTGAAAGTGCTTAACTTTGAAGTTCCACATTCCAAATTGGTTTCCACCCATATTTGGGTTCATAAGGAGTCATGGGGATAATCTTAGGAGCTTCTTTATTATTAACTTTTTCTTTATTATTAATAATATCTTGTGCCTCTCTGTAACATTTCTCCATAATGATCTCAATATTATCAGACTTAGTAGTTACTACCGGCTTCTGTTCCTCTTGAATAATAATATTAATAATTTTTCTAAGCTTAGAATCTGACAACTTAGAAAGATCAATTTGTTTCACCATTTTAATAAGGATTTCTCTTTGAGATTCAGTTTCCGAGTTCATCTTTAAATTTGTTTAAAAATTTTTGTTGTTGTTCTTTTGTCAAGGAATTAAAGAATTTAAAAAAAGGATTTTCTCGAATCTTCTTAAACTCTTCTCCAATAGTCTTGAATGTTTCATCAAGCTCTTTTTTGAGATTAGAAATTTCGGCTGATTGAATCTTTTTTCGAAGATCTTCCACTGGTTTTGGATCTCGTTGTTTAAACTTTAAACTCATAAATATCTTCCTTCTCTTTTCTTAATGGTTCTTAATTCTTGAATACTAGCTAATTCTTTTTCTTCATTAATATAATGATTAAAAATTAACTTTGCAGCTTTATATTGTGCGCCTATATCATTCCATTTATATGGAAAAATCGCAAGAATTGTATTCCCTGTAATTATTCTAAATTCAGAATTAAAATGAACTCCTCCCCAATCATCGACATAACTATCTTCAAATCTAACTAATTCAATCGATCCCGATTTTTTGTCGTGCTTCTCTATATTTTTCATCAATTTTTTTCGAGGATTTCTCAAGAAATGCTTTTATCTTATCTTCAAAAAGACTTTCAAGACAAATTATTAATGCCACTAATAATGCCACTAATAATGATATAGGCCAAAATATAGATAAGAATAATTTAAAAAATAAAGATTCCTTTATTCCTTCATATAAAAAACAATATAAAAAACTAAATGGATGCTTTATTGCTTTTTTAAAACTAAAATTTAAATTAAAATCTATAAAATCATAAAGATTAAATCCTAAAAAAGATAAAAAAGCAATAATGATATATCCTGCTAATATATTCATAATTCTTTAATTTCTTCGGGAAGAACTTTTTTACGAAGCAAACTTTCTTTAAACCATTTGAAGTTTTTAATAGAAAACCAGCTAAATTTTTCATCAGGCTTAAAAAATTCTTTCTTAAAAGATAGAAGATCGTTAAATATTTCCACCCTCATCTGATTATAAAATTTATCATCTGTAACTACAATAATTTGACCATTTTCCTTTTCATAAAGAGTCAAAATATCTCCTTCTGTTTGACCAAAATAAATTTCTTTGGCGTTAAACTTATATGTTATTCCATCAGATCTATTGACAATAGTCCGATCAATACAGTCTTTACAGTCTTTATCCATAATTTATTAAATATTAATTATTTTCTAATTGCTTTAAACTTCCCAAACCTAGGTACATTAAGATCAGGAGTTAAATCCTGATAAATGATAGTTGCCATCTTGCCTTCATAAAGTGCTCGATTTTTGAAAAATGCACGTTTAGCAGGTTCATCCCATCCTTTACCCATACCTACTGAAAATTGAACTCCATTTTCATCTTCACAAATTATTTGTGCTGCTTGTCCGGCATGATTACCCCGTCCATCAAGAATTTGAACAATCTTATATTCGCTATCTTGAAATCGCTTATACTTTACAAGATTAGAAGAACGTCCTTCATCATAAGTCATCTCGGGATTACGAAGCATAATTCCTTCAAATCCATTTTCGATTGCATCATCTAAATAAGCTTCTACCTCTTCAAAAGAATTAACTTCAAATTGAGTAACACCCAAACTATACTTTAATGTAATATTATTAATCTGAAGGGGATAAAGATGATGACAACATTGATTAAGCTTAGTATGCTTATTACGGTCCTTATAAGGAATCTTTGTATTTCGTTCCGCAAAATCAAAAGCATGAAATTTAATAATGCTTTTTGTTTTTGCCAGGAATTCTTCAGTAATATTCTTAGTTCTAGAAATCAAAGATGCAACTTGATTAAAATCATCTCTAAGTTCATGAGAATATAATTCTCCATCAATAATTGCATTAGGATTAGCAATGAAATAAGGTTTCAACTCCTCAAATACATGAGGGCATGAAAGAATCTCATGATGAGTCCTTGAAAACATTCCTTTAGCACAAATATAACATCTAAAGCCATCTAATTTGGCAGAAGCAAATTGAGGAAATTTAATAAATTTCTTTCTTGCTTTAAATTCTTTGGCAAGAGTTACTTCAAATTGTTTTTCAGTTGGAATAGTATCTTGAAACCCCCTTTTCCTTTGCTTTTCAATTCGAGATTGTACTTCTAAAGCACATTGCTGTTCAGGAGTAGTAGCATTAGAACGACCTTCATTCTTACCTTCACAATAAGTCGGCTCAGTCGTAGTAATAGCTCCCCCTACTCGACCAGAAGACATAGTATACCAATTACTGGAATCGTCATAAGATATACTCCATGTAATAGGATTGCCTTTCTTATCGAGATTAAACAATTCGAAAGATTTAATCATTATTTTTTAATAAATTATTTCTTAAAAATCGATGGTGTTTAAACTATCTCCTTAAAGTCAAAAGTCTCATCATCCTCATTGATAAATGAAACAAGATGGTAAGTTTCATCAGAAAATCCGTCTGAAACTTTTACTTTAATTTCCCACCCTTCCCCGAACAATCCTCCATAAGTACCCCAGAAAATTTGAGAAGCACAAAATTTAGCAGCATCTGCCATATTTTGGATATTGTTAGCTTTAATATCATATTTGTTAACAATCAAATAACCATGTTTCTTAACTTTTCCGTCATCCCAAAGTTCTTTAGCAATGCAAACATAATTTGCATCCTTAAGAAGCGACATATTAATCTTTTTACTCATAAAAATTTAAAATATAATTCTTAAAAAATTCCTTATCAGGTTTTTCAGGTAATTTTGACTTATTAAACAATTCTTTTAATTCTAAAGATTTTTCATTTGCCAACTTCATTAGATAATCATATTCAAAATCGCCATTTCTAATCTTTAAAAGAAATTGTCTTAAAATAGGATTACATTTAACCGTTAATGTTCCATCTTTTAAAATCTCTCTGCAAAGACTCATAAGACGGAAAAGATGCATCATATTCTTTGTATCATAAAAAAATTTATCAGAAGTCTTTTCTACATTTGTTGCATATCTTTTTTCATTCCTTTTAGCAACCCAATCCCAGTATTCTTTATATTCTTTACAATATTTCTGATAAGCCGGAATATTAATAATCACATATGCCGCAGTATTTGCATTTTTTGGAACCGATGTAATATTAATGTTCATATCTAAAATAGGTCCGGCTTTACAGGGATGATTATAAAGTACATAAACATTTTCAGCATGATTCATTTTACAAAGAGATAAATTAGTCTCTTTGATGCCACAGCATTCTAACCAGTCTCGATAAGGAATAGAATGTTGATAGCACAACACCCAGCTAAAATCTTTTAACGTTTTTCTTTCTTTGGGAAAAGGATTAGCTGACTTTTTATTAATATTTTTAGCCTTTAAAATTTGAGATTCAGCATAAGCTCCAAAAGTATAAAAACATTTCTTGGAAAGAACTTTTTCAATTAAGGGATCAAATCGTTTATCCCTAATTTTAACATGTTCAGGATCAGTAGTAAACAAAACTTCAAGAGCCGAAGGAGTATTCTTTCTTAGTTGTTCAAGGAAGAATCCAATCTCGGTATAGATAGTATCATTATTATCCTCTTGTATTACCTTTTCATATTCACCAACTAATATATCTTTAACAGGATGAGCAAAAACACCTCTAATATCAACATCTGAATCTTTAGTATTCAACCCATAAGAAATACTTCCCGCGATAACACTCAATAATACTTCTTTACCTTCCAAAAGTCCTTCTCCACTTAAACACATGAATTTATTTTATAGATTTCCTTAAAACTCGAAGGTGTTTAATGGTAAAAATAAAAGAGAGAAATGCTTGAAAAATAAAGCATTTCTCTCGAGTTATATAGTTTTTCTAAACTTCTTTTACGCTTTAGGCACAATTTTTACCGGACGGCCGGTTTTAATCGCTAATTGAATACCAGAGTCAATAGCAGACTTGGTAGACTCTAAAGCCATCATTAATTTTTCATTATCATGAATCTTTGTCATATTTTCATCATATACATTCATGATCTCAGAAACTACCTTATCTACAATTTGTTTCGAGAATAACTTAGACAAGGCTTCTGTTAGCTTAGCCTTGAGTTCATCCCGGGTAGCCTGATCATTCTTAATAATAGTTCCAATAATATCAGAAGCCTTTTGGAAAGCTGCCAGTGTTTCAGCATCCTTTCGGATAGATGAGGACACAACACATGCTCCGGAACAAACCATCAAATCTTCTTTTCCTTGCTTATCTAAAAGCATATTTTGAGAACAGGAACACATGATTCCCCCTACCAGCAATGATAATATAATTTTCATATAATTTTAATTAATTTACTTCTTCGAGAACTTCAAATCTATTTGTACGAATTTTTCCATCTTTAAAAGAGATATAATGAAGATCTTTGAAAAATATTCTTACTTTAATAATTTTTTCAGAACAATATACTTTAGCATTTATATAATCCCAAACACTTAATCCAAAAGAATTATCTACATCATCTTTATCGCATATATCCGTATATATATTGCCCACTTTATATATTATGCGTGACGTCATAGTAGATGTATTATCTTTTTTAATTCCTTTATAAGCTATAAAAGAATGTTCATCATAATCTTTATACTTAATGCCTGATGTTTTTTCTGCAAATCTTAGTGTTTCCTTCTTATTTTCTTCAGACTCATGAGCTTTATTGTATTCTCTCCAGAGTGTTTCTGCCAAAAACTCGGGCTTGTTGTCATAAGCCTGAAGCAATTCTAAAATAGTCAACAAAGTTTCTTTATCTAAAGTTTCATCTTGGGCAATAATAGCTTTAGTAATTTTTAAAGCAATATTAAATCGTGTAATAGCTGTTAAATCACTATTATTAATTTTTGTAAAAAGCCTGTAAAGAAAAGGAACACAAAATAATTGATAGTTTATATCAGATTTATAATAAGATTTATAAAACTTTTCTATAAACTTTGTTCTAAATGCCTCATTTTCAAATTTTGGATTTATATGATAAAGGATAATACTTTCAAATAATCCATACTTGTCAAGCAAAGAAAAAATCTGATTGTCATTTAAACAATCAGATTTTTTAGAAGCACAAAATAATTTTGCAAAATATTCGTTAGATGTACAATCTTGAAATGTTTTATTTTCAAAAAGGAAATCCATATATTATTAACGAAGAGTGGAATCAATAATATCTTTTGTCCTTGGAGGAAGCCATCCTTCTGGCTTAATTACATCAAAAGTACTTCCGCGCTTTCCGACATTATCTTTAGTTGCACGAATCTTTTGCATGTTCCTAGCCTGAACATCATTCCACAAAGCCTGGGCAGGCATGTTCATGAGATTTAACAAGCCCGACGCAACATAAATCAGATCGATTAAACCATCTGAAATTTCATAAATATTACCTTCCTTGTGCGCTTTATCAATTTCTGCAAGTTCTTCATAAAGATGGCCGATCTTTACTTTCATTTCTTCTTCAGGAAGAATACTAAATTGATCCTTTCGCCAAAGGCCATATTTTTGTTGAAAAGCCATTGTATCATCAAAAATATTAGTACTCCAAGTATTCATCAAAGAATGATATTCTTGTGTATCAAGATCTTCATCATTAATATATTCAAAATAACCAGTTAACATTACCTCCACTAAAGTAGATGGAATCCATGTACGAATAGTCATTTGCTTATTTTCTTCAATATTTTCAATGGGATCTCCTTCCAGCATAGGAGTCTTTGCTCTATTGCCCCATAGATAAAATTGAAGGTCGCCATCTTCAGTAACAAAATTACTGCTCTTCCTGTTTACCACATATCGATTGTGATCCTGCTCGCAATGAAAAATTAAATATTTCATATAAAATTAAAGTGTTTTAAGATAATCATATCGAACTACCTTGTATTGAAGGTCAGGATGACATGACTTAAAGGTTAGATAAATGTCCTGGTATTTGTCATAAATTTTTGACATAACATCAACATTAGAAATATATTCTTCTTTAGTCTTCATGCAATTGACATAGTTTTTAAGGTAAATCCCCTTATCCATAGGAAGACAAAAAATAATAAGGTCAAAAGCATTTAATAGGTCATTAATAAAATCTTTACCTCCATCCAGGTCCGGACAAAAATGAATACGCGGTTCATTTCGAACTACTGACCCATAAACATATTCTGAAATAAGATGACGATCAATAATTACATTATCATGTTCTTTTAAGAACTCAAAAGACTGCTTAATTTGATCCGCATATTCAAAATCATCCTCATTATAAGAATAATGAATATATTCGCATTTCAAAGCTTCTTGCAAAACTTTTGCCAAATGTGTTTTCCCGCCTGAATCTGGGCCATCTAAATAAATTTTCATATTAATCTTGAGAGGTAAAATTATAACTTATATTATTTTTTAATAGAATCTTAACAAATGTTTTTATAATTCCATCATCTTCTTTTCGTTCTCTTGAAAAGAAAATAATAGAATTTTTAAAAATAACAAGATGATCTGTCTCATTATCATCTTTCTTAAAGATAATAGAAATATCATCTTCATGTTCAAGATGATATAAATTTTGATCTTCTGTTAAAAGAAAAATCTCTTTTTCATCTTGTTCAAAATTAAAAATTTGGTATTTCATACAGCTACGGGCATATTAATAATCTTGGCCGGCTTATAATTTTCAATAGAAAACCAATCTAATTGAAAATCTTCTAATTTTTCTACATAATCAGGCCCAGAATAGATTAAATTTGGAGGTACATTAATTGTTGAAGAAAGCATTTCCTTTACTCCCTCAATCTGATTTACATAAATGTGACTATCCCCAAATAGCCCATAAACAGTTCCAACTTCATGATTTGTCATTTTAGACATCATAAAAAGAAGCAAAGAATAAAGGCAGATATCAAAAGGAACCCCAACAGGCATATCACAAGACCTTTGAATCCATCGAAGATGCAAGCGCCGTTTACCATTTTCCAAAGGTTCAGAATAAAACTCTCCGCCCCAATGACAGGGGGGAAGCGCCATATCATTTAGTTCTCCCGGATTCCACATTGAAAATACTAATCGCCTATCATCAGGATTAGTTCTAAGAGTATTAATGATATTTTGAATTTGATTAACAGTCGCCCGTTCTAAAATATCATTTTTAGTAACATTAAAATAACCGCAATCCCATTCCATCAATTGCTTACCATATACTGGGCCCAAGTCACCTTTTTCATCAGCCCATTTATCCCAGTAATGTACATTTTCATTTTTAAGATACATTACATTATTCCTATCAAGATTAGGAATAGGATTTTGAGCTTGAAGAAGGCCAAGAATCCAGAATAATTCTACTAATGCTCCTTTAAAAAAGATTTTTCGCATTGTAATTAACGGAAAATAACCTTTGGTCAGCAATTCTCCAGAATTCCAGCTAGTATTAAAAATACTTTTGGTATCAATACCTGTTCTATTAGATTTAAGAACCCCCTTTTCAAGGATCTCCAACAAAATCCTGCGATAACAACTCTCAGGCTTGTGTAAGAAGCCCACTTCCTTTATATCTCCATTCATTTCTTTTTATCTTATTAGTGTTCTCAATTATCCATGGTGTTTTGCCATCTTATAAATTTCTCAATAACGAGCCTGTAATCACCTACTGTATGAATTTCTAATTGAGCTGGAATAAATTTCCAAAGCAGATAAAGACTGCTAATATCTGAAAAATAGGTATCATGATAAATGTCCATCAATTCCTCAATATAAAAAATAGAACGATAGACAACTTTGGAATATTTTAAAAGCGTATCATAAAGCATACTTCCGCCAATGCAAACCACCTCTTCTTCGGAATCTTTAAATTTATCTATAAAATCGCATATATTAATTTTAATAACATTATCAGGCAGATTAAGAGGTAAATCTCTGGAAGTAATAATAAAATGATTTAAACGATTTTTTAAAGGTTTAAAATTCAAACTCTCAAAAGTGTTATAGCCCATTACAACACTTTTTCCTTCGGTAACATTTTTAAAATGTTCCATATCTCTTCTAGCTATTTCTTTATATTTTTGACCTTTCCAGGGAAGAGAATTTTTATGTCCAATAGAACCATTGGGAAGCATTGCGAAAATTGAAGAAATCACTGTTTTAATATTTTATTACTTTTTTAGACTCAGCTATAATCTTAAATAAACTTATATTTTAAAAAGATGAACAGCTATGGTTACGATGAAGAGAAAGATAAATGGGAGGCCGAATTAGTCGCAACTAAAGACCGTATAGCTAAGCGAATTTATTCAACAAAAGATTATTACTATTGTTGCTGGAAAATGGCAAGGCATGGATTATTAATTCTTGATTACCGGGGGCTAATTATAGATGTTAACCCATATTTTTGTGAAAAAATTGGATATTCTCGAGAAGAATTATTAGGGAAAAATATTAATGATTTTTGTGTTAAAGCTGAAGATCTTCATGCTTCTGATTCTATTAATATTTTAACTTTACTTCAATCGATTAATCAACAAAGTACAAATCAGTGCGAATTAAAAACCAAAGAAACTAAATTATTTCGTGTAAGATGGGTAGCAACCAGAATTCCTGCATCATTATCTAACCCATTCTCACATAGTTTAGTGCATGTATACTTTTTAAATGAGACTAATTATTCTAAAATTATTGATGAGATTAATAAAATTAAAAAAAAAGAATCGAATATCCTTTGGAAGATACTCGATTCCCTTTGGGCAAAATGCTTAATTTTTTTAATTATTATTCTTACAGCTATTGGCGGAAGTTTACCAGATATTGTCTCAAAGATAATATCTTTATTTGCAAATTCTCCTCTTTAATAAAGTAAGCTCTTCATATAAAAATCAGAACATTCAATATCAAAATCTTTCTGAGTTTCAATATTTTCCGCTGGATAAAAAGTTGTTACGATTGTTAAACTATTCTTTTGATAAACGGAAATTGATCCGTTATCATTCAAAGAAAATTTAAATTTATCAATGGTGCATTCCATATTATTCGTCCTCGTTTTCTTCTTCGTCGTCTTGTTCTTCTAATTCTTCAAACAGTTCATTAAGTCGAGATAATGAACACTCGGGAATATATTCTTCTTCATCAGGTTCCACAATAGCAGTTGTAATATTAGCTACAATACCTTGAATCATATCAGCTAAAGAATCATCTACATCTGTATCTTCAATATCGGCAATTAATTTATTACAAATTACTTCAACCTGAGTTTGATAATTTTTAAATCGTCGTTTAAATTGTTTAAGAGTCATGTGTGTTACTTATGATTTCTAATTTTATTAAAAATTATTTTACTGAACAAAATTCAAAAATTTCTCTTTATTTTTGAATGATAATTCATTGGGGGGTATTTATATTTTTCTTATAATGATTAAGCATCAGAATAATCTCATGCTTCATAAAATTTGTTGGAATAACTTCCCAATTTCCAGTATTCATATCTAACCAGAAAATGAGCAGTCCTTTGCATTTCTTCTTAGTTAGAATTTCATTCATAAATCCATAAATTCCTAACTGAAGAGCATAAGTATTAAATTCACATTCAGATAAATGATTTAATGGAGTTTTCATCCACTTACCATAGTCTGAACCAAATCTAAATTTTTTATTTGTTTTAAAATCACCGATGATGAATGTACCATCTTCTAATTCAAATAGAAGGTCACCAGTACCGGCAATTTTAAAATCATAATTATATAACAACTTTTCAGAATATACTTCTGAAATATTTGGAATATATTTTTCTACTTTTAATTGAAATTTTTCAATGATCCTTTTATATAAAGGATCAACTTCTCCATACTTTACATAATTTTCAAGAGCAGCATGAAAATCAGTACCTCTATCACATGCAAAATTTTTATTATCTTCCCATTCTTTAAGAATTTCTTCTTGGCTTACTCCTCTTTTCTTTGCAACCCATTTAGAAATATTTTCTGCATCAAACTTTTCCTTATATCGCCCCAATAATTTAGAAACTGAGCAATATTCTTCATTTGTTTCAATATTAATATATTGATGAGTATCTTCTAAAAATTTAATCGGACTATTATCCATTTTTAAATTTAAAATAAATTTTTCCTAAACTTAAAAAAGTGTTTTAATTAATTTTAAAATGATATTAAAATTAACAGAAAAAAATAGCTTTGTAATTTCTATAAATGATAAACGTTATAAATTATTTAAAAAGATTTTTAATTATTATCAATTACCTTTACCTAAACTGTTTAATGGAGTTAAACATAATAATCCTGTTTTAGGATGTTTATTAAGTCATTATAATATTTTAAAATTGGGACCTACATACTTGACTAACCATACTATTTTATAAAATTTTCGTCATTTCCTTTTTGTCTGAAGATGAACAGCTTAAACAAAAATGCTGACTAGAATACCTAGTCAGCGTTTTCATAATACATTTATAATAAATTATTTCTTATTAAATGTTCCTTTTGCGGGAAATTCTAATCTTGTATTACTTTCAATCATTATTCCATAGCTTTGTACTTGATTGTTGGTAAATGTCATATCCAACTTATAGCTCACAGGATTACTTTCCACAGAAAGCTTCCCAGTATTAATCCCTGTTTTTTCGAATGTATAGGTACCAGTAACATTTTCCCATACTAATGTATCAGTACCAGGATAAGTTGCTGTATTGAATGAAACCACATTTCCCGAGAAGGTAAGATCTTTGGCTTCCAACTCAAAACCATCTCCTTCCTGATAATCTACATACAATTCACCAACCAAGGATGCTCCATCCAATGTTTCTGGAGCTTCTGAATTGTTTCCATCTCCATTGGATGATGACTTGCTGCAGGAGGTAAGCAAAGCCAAGGACGCCAGGACTGTTCCAAGTAATAATGTCTTCATAGTTCTATCTCGTTTTGATGGATTCCCGGAATGGGGAACTTATCCGCATCATACGAGATAGAGCCTGATTGTAAACAACAAAATATCCTAATTCGGGTTATTTTATTTACTGTGGTAAACTGATGAGATGCTCAGAAAAAGGGATAACCCTCAAGAGGAAAAGCTTCGCACCTATCTCAGGAACCAGCGTAAGAAGATGGGTATCTCTCAAGTTGAGCTGTCCGAGATGTGTGGACTACCTCAGTCCTTTGTCTCCAAGTATGAGACAGGAGAAAGGTATTTGACTTTCATCGAAGTTTTGATGATCTGCAAATTACTCAAAATCAATATTTTGGACTTGTCCAGGGAAGTGGAGTCTTGACCTAAGTTCATATTTTTTCCAAAATACAGAAACCATGTACAAATATATCATTACCTACCGTTTATACTCTAAAAGTAAACAACATTATCAGGAACGTCTAAATTATTTGAAAGAATATTTTGGAAAAAGACATATTGATTCAACTACATCAACTATTCTTGCACCAAACATTTTGGATATTGAACATCTATGTGAAGATATTATAAAAAAATGCAACCTATTAGATAGGGATAATATATTGGTTATTAAATTTAACAGAGGAAATGAAAATGAATGTTATAGAATAAAAAATAGGACGCCTATTAAAATTAAGAATGTAAGTAGATGGGTTTCATCTTTATAAATTATTTGTAATGAAATGGATATTCTAGGTTTATTTTTATATTAAAAAGTTTTGACAATTTACATAATATAAACCATTTCCAACTAGGAATAGGAATTTCTGATATTCTTTCTAATTCCCTATTTTCTTCAATTTCTTTCTCTGTATCACAAAAAATATTTTCTTCCATAAAACTACTTACCTTCAATTTTCAAAATCATTTTACTAAATCACAGTACATCAATCTTTTACCATCCATCATCTCAATAGTCTTACCTAGGAAATCCAGAACATTTCCTTTAGAAGTATTGTATCTAAAGGAGTATTCATGAACATACCTATTGAGGTGTTTTTCACTCATGTAATGGTAAATTCCATAATAACCTCTTTTCAAAATCGCCCAAAAGCTTTCAATACCATTGGTATGCACAATACCACGGACAAATTCCCTAACGGAATGGTTAATTTTATGATGTGTAAAATCGGTTAATCCATTATAGGACTTCCAGGTATCAGTCATAACAGTGGAACCTTTCTCAATGTTTTCATTGATGAACTCGTGAAGTGTTTCCTTCTTATTATCCTGAACAACAGAAGATATAACTTGTCCTTCTCTGCTTCTTCCTCCTACTACAATTAATTTACCGGAAGGACCTCTACCCCAACCTCGTTGTTGACTCTTCTTTTTATTCTTCTCTAAACCTCCAACATAGGTTTCATCAATCTCAACAATACCATCCAATTTATTCTTGGTAGTCTTCATCCAAACTTCCCGGATGCGTTGGCACAAAAACCATGCAGTCTTCTGAGTAACGCCCAGGATTTTACCCACCTGAACAGAAGAAATACCTTTACGGTTTACCCTCATCAGGTACATGCAGAATAACCATTTATGTAATGGTAATTTTGATTCCTCAAGAATTGTTCCGAATCTTACACTGAAGAACTTTCTGCATTTCCTACATCTGTAGGGCATTGGAGAGTGATCCTTACATTCATGGATATTATCAGAGGAACAATGCGGACAAGTAATTTGACCATTCCAACGCTTCTTCTCAAAATACTTCCGGGCAGATTCCTCATCTGGAAACATCTGAAAGAATTCGTACAAACTGAGATCGGTTTTATCCATAATTTCCTTTTGGTTACAAGGAAATTTTGTCGTGTTTCGATTAGTTTGTACGCATTTATTTTTAGTTAATTGTGTATTATTTTTAGTTACAATTTTCTTACCCATATGGGACGAGTAGAAAATTGTCCTTAAAATTGAATGGTATAAAAATTAATGGAGGTTAAACAGTGTGACAGAATGTCTATACGAGACAAAGTGTCACACAAAAAATGTGTCAAAATGTCTCAGTAAAAATATGGAATCTCATTAGATAAATTGTTGGATATTTGTTATTCTTATTGATAATTAATTGTTTTTAACAAATATTAACAGGTAGAGAATTTTTGGCACGCCATTTGCGTAAGATCTTGTAGGGAGTTGAAGGAGATTGTGGCATATATTGCGTGGATCTCCACAATTCCCATAGAAAGGAGGTGAAAAATGAGTAAAGTCCATATAATTTCTTATGATTTGAAGAAAGAAGGACAAGACTATTCTGGATTATATGAAAAGATCAAACAATGTGGTGAATGGAGACATTATCTTGATTCTACATGGTTGGTTTCATCCAGTAAGTCTGCCCAGCAAATCTATAATCTTGTTAAAGGAAGTCTTGATGCCAATGATCATATTTTAATTGCAGAAATTACTAACGATTATTATGGTTATCTTAATAAAACTGCATGGGATTGGATTCGTCAAAAACTTTCAGAATAAACTATAATTTAATGAGGTTATTAGTGCTTACTAATAACCTCATTTTTTTATTGAATACTCTTAATATCTCTTCTAGATAAATCCTTACCCTGATACCTCCATCTGAATGGATATTTTTCTCGAACGTTTAAAAATTTTGAGATTTTTTCTAAAAGGAACCATCTCCATTTAGGGATTTTTATACAGGCAATGTCGTCCATTTCCTTTGAAAGATATTCTACAGAGTTTTTCATATAGAATATTTATAGGACTTTTTGGAAAATGAAATGGTTAGTCAAGTATGTAGATCCCCTATATTTGTTTTCCCGGTTTATCATAACAAATACCATGCTTGATTTTCTCGTTTTCCTGCTGGATATCCCGTCCCTTCTTGCTGATTTTTCTCCTCGCGCCAAGCATAAGGGAGAATCACCGTACTGGCGTTTCATGGGGCTTTTTTTACTGACTGCAGAACTGGTTATTCTATTTTTATGGGATATTACGGAAAGCCCGCCAGCTCTTGTAGCCTGTATTACTTTGGGCCTCTGGCTGATCGCGCACCTCTCCATCCGCGCCTTCAGGAACGGGAAAAACGTAAACGGCCTCTCCGTCCGTTCCGCTCCGCCATTTTCCTCACAGGCGCCACAAAGAAATGAAGCCCCTACCCCGTATCTCCCTGAAAGGGAATAGCTATATAATTTATTTATTATCAATCATTTTAAAATATATACCCGGATTTTTGTCATACAAATTTCTTCTTTTTGAACGGATGCTCCTGTCCGGGACTCTAACCTGCATCAGCAACAAACCGGGCGGCGGGAGGTAGAGAGACCGCCGCCCATTATGGGGAGTTCTGAGTTTCATAGGTAATATAGTTGGATAAAAAACCCGCACGGGGGAAACCCTGTGCGGGTTTATTCATCCCCCCTCCCGGAATGCCGGAAAACAGGGCCGGAACAGGCCGCAGAAAATCATGGCTGAACCAAATTAAGGCTTGAGAGTTGAAGGCATCTCGCTAATCTGGCTTCAGCAAGAATCATCTGTTATCATGGTCACCACGAACGAACCGAATATTTACGAAACGGGAGTACTGGACTCCAATGCGGAAGGCAATTTTGTCTATACCACCCTGGACGCCGCCATCAACTGGATTCGTAAAAATTCCCTTTGGCCCATGCCGATGGGTCTTTCCTGCTGCGCCATTGAGTTCATGGCCGTGGCCTGTTCCCGGTATGACCTTTCCCGCTTCGGCTCGGAAGTGACACGTTTTTCCCCCCGCCAGGCGGACGTGATGATTGTAGCCGGCACCGTCACTTATAAAATGGCCCTGGCCGTCCGCCGCATCTGGGACCAGATGCCGGAACCCAAGTGGTGCATCGCCATGGGCGCGTGCGCTTCCACCGGCGGCATGTTCCGCTCCTATTCCGTACTCCAGGGCGTGGACAAGATTCTTCCCGTGGACGTTTACATTTCCGGTTGCCCGCCCCGTCCGGAGGCTATTCTGGAAGCCCTGCTCACCCTGCGCAAGAAGCTGGATACCCAGCAGCCCGCACGCACTTTCTTCAAGAAGGAAGAACCTCGCGAAGCCAACGCTCCCGTCCCGGTCAACACGGAAATGCCCCTTGAATAAGTTTTTTCAAACGTTTCTTCCGTTCACTTTTACCATTTTTTCTCCATGCTTTCTCTAGAATCACAGATTAAAGCCGCCGCAGACAACGCCCAAAACCGCTTTGGGAAAGACATCATCACGGACCGCTACGAATTCCGCGGAGATATTACGCTGACCGTCGCGCGCCAAGCCGTGGCGGATGTTGTCCGCTGGCTGCGGGATTCCGCCGGGTTTGATATGCTGGTTAACCTTTCTTCCGTGGACAATATGGGGGAAAGCCCCCGCTTTGAAGTCAACTACACGCTGACACAGTCGGAAACGGGAGCAAACCTGAGCCTCAAGACGAAGGTGGACGATGGCGAAGAAGTGCCCAGCGTCACGGAAATTTTCCAGTCCGCCAACTGGCACGAACGTGAAGCATGGGACCTGATGGGCATCAAGTTCTCAGGCCATCCTGATTTGCGCCGCATTTTGATGTGGGAAGGTTATCCTTATTTCCCTCTGCGAAAGGATTTCCCTGTTCAAGGCGTACCTACTGAACTGCCGGGCGTCGCCTTTACGGAGGCGGCTCCCACCCAGGGAGCGCCGTTCGCTACGGAACAAGGCCGCTGCCCCAGCGCCTGCCGCGAACCCCGGTCCCATAAATTCTAGCCCATTTTCCAGCCCCGCAAGGCGGGGTCCCACCCATGACCCGACTCATCCTGCCCATATGCATCATCAGCCTGCTCAGCGGCTGCCAGGACGCCAACCCGGCAGAGCGGGAATGGAAGGAGCAGTTATATAAAAACCTGGCAATCGTGGGGGCCAGGAACTGGATTGTCATCGCGGAATCCTCCTTTCCCGCCTACACGGGAACCGGCATCAGAACCATGGTTTCCGACAAGACATCGGACGAAGTACTCCTGGATGTGCTGAATATGCTGGAAGAGGAAGCCCACGTGGTGCCCCGCATCATGATCAGCTCGGAGCTGCGCAGCATTACGGAGGACTATGCTCCCGGCATTAAGCGCTACCGCAACAATATCAATAAAATGCTTCCTGGGCGCCAGCATTTTGAACTGATGAGCCGTACGATCAATTCCCTGATCGAAGACGCGGCCAGGCAATTCAACGTTCTGGTCATTAAAACCAAGACATCCCTGCCTTACTCCAATATTTATATTGAACTGGATTCCGGGTACTGGAATTCGGAATCGGAAACGGTACTCCGCAAGTCTCTGGAAGCCAGGGACGCCGCCAACCGCCGCGCGGCCCAGGACAGAGTGCTGGACGTGCCGCTGGTTCCGGGAGCCGCGCCTGCGCCACAGGGCAGCAAGGAAAATCCGCCAATGCCGGGAGCTCCCGCCTCCCCCGCGGACAACCTGCCGGAGCTCCCGCGGGAAAACCGCCAACCGACTTCCCCCTCCGGAGACAAGGCCCCCGGCGTGCCTCCGCCTCCCATCAGGGATCCTCTGGGAAGGAAAACCGCCATTGCCAGATTTTCATGAACCATCATATGGACAAGGCTACAGAAGAACGCCTCCGCGCAGAGGCATGGGTAGGGGACGCCATTTTGGCGTTGTACGTCAGGGAATGGATTCTGGCGGAGGAAGGAGCGATCAACGGCAAGCTTTTCGTAGAATTCACCAGCAATGATTTTCTGCGCCGCACCGGCAACGCCACAGGCGTGGAAGCGGAGATAGGCCGCACTTTCAAAGCGGGCGGCCTGGAAGCAGCCTATGCATGGATTGAGCATCATTTGAAGCCCCGCATGGAGGAACGCTGGCACACCCTGCGCAGAAAAGCCCTCCGGTAAACTGCCGCCGCCATGCCCGCCACCGGAACACCCCTGCCTTGGGACCGCGGCAACGGCCCCTGCGTGATGGCCCCGCCCCATTTGAGGGGCTGGGCGGAAGAGGCCGCCGCTTTTCTTTCCCTCCGGGGCATGGACGGAATCACAGCCTTCGCCACCTCCGGCTCTTCCGGTTCTCCGCCCAAAGCCATTTTGTTTACCCGCCGCGCCCTGGACATATGCGCGCGCGGGGCATTGGAACATTTACATGCGGAAAGCGGGGACTGGTGCTGCCCGCTGCCTGTATGGCATGTGGGGGGCGCCATGATTTACCTGCGCGCGGCCCTGGCCGGAACCGCCGTCCATACGCTCCGCGGAAAGTGGTGCCCGCAGGCTTATGCCGACCTGATGAAAAGTTCCGGAGCCAGATGGTCCTCCCTGGTCCCCACGCAGGTAGTGGATCTGGTCAGCCTCGGCCTCCGCGCGCCTTCCACCGCCGGGTGCATTATCGTAGGCGGCGGCGCGCTGGACACGGAGACGGGACGGAAAGCACGCACCCTTGGCTGGCCCGTAGTGCAGAGCTACGGCATGACGGAAGCCGGCTCCCAATTAGCCACGGCCCTTCCCGGAGATTCCTTCCATACGGACCGCCTTTCCCTTCTGCCCCATTGGGAAGCTCAGACGGACAAAGGCGGCCTCCTGCGCTTCCAGGGGAAAGGCAAATTGTTCGGCCGCCTGCTGACGCAGGCTCATGGAGGGTTCCTTCTGGAAAGAGTCGCTCCGCAGGAGTGGTGGAGCACCCGCGACCTGGTGCGCCTGGAAGGGCGTTTGCTGACCTTTCTGCGCCGGGCGGACAGACTTGTCAAAGTCCTGGGGGAACTGGTGGATCCGGATGCCGTTCAGGACGTTTTGCGCCGCAGCGTTCCGGAGGCTGTCGTGGAGGCAGTTCCACATCCGCGCGCCGGAATGGAACTGGTCGCCTGCGGCCTTTCCGCCGCCCCTCTGGAGCAGGCCTGCCGCGAGTGGAATGCGTCGGCCCCAGGCCCCCAGCGCATCCGCGCCGTCATGGAAACGCCCATCCCCCTCACGGTCATGGGAAAGCTGGACAGAAACCGGCTGCGCTCCCAGTTGAGCGATCATCCGGAAAAGTTGAAGGGAATTTACTAAAAGGTAATCTTCCGGGGATATTCATCAAAAGAATCCGGACCTGATGGAATGAAAAAATACGGCGGGGTTGGAATCCCCAATCCCTCGCCCACTTCATTCATCCCGTCTCCCAGGAAGCCATTTTCCTCCGCCTTGCGGGCTTCCGCACGCGTCTTCGGAACCACCCGGTCCCACTCCATTTTTTTCTTTAAAAAAAGAACGTGACATGATCAATAATTAAACATTCAGACACGTGAAAAACGCTTGTAGGGCAGAGGTTTTTCCTGCTAGAAAAGAGTTGACCCATGCGAGCCCGTCTTTTGCTTATTCCCTTTATTTTTTCCGTTCCGGCTTATGGCCAGGACATTTCGTCCGACGCAGCGGCAAATCCTCCCGGGCAGGTGAAATACGCTCCGGTCCGGAACCTCTCCCAACTGCCTATGGACGGCGGCTGGACGTACGGGGAAGTGCTGGACAAAGCCGCGGCTGGAGACTTCCGGGCCAATATGCTGGCCGGGGAATACTGGATGGGGCTTTATTACCTGAACCGTGGAGACCTGCCGCTGGCCTGCCTGGAACATATGCAGCATTTTTTCCGTGATGCGGCCACGGCATCCGGCCATCCGGCACCCAAGCTCATGATGACGGATCCTTACGGGATTTTCGGGATTTTCAAGGCGCAACCCATGCAACCGGAACATGCGGAATGGCTGGCTGCCTGCCGCAAGCTTGCGGAAAAGGGAGACATGGATGCCGTTACGGCCCTGTACACCGTCACGGATCTTCCGGAAGCCGAGTTGAGACGCTACCTGGCCCCCCTGGAAAAGAAGGCCGCTTCCGGCGACCAGGATGCGCTGGCCCAGCTCGCTTTCATCAAAGTGGATTGGCTGAAGGAAAATCCCGCCAACGTTATCGAGACCCTGAAGCAATACCGGAAAAACGCCAAACCGGTTCTTCTGGCGCGGATAGGGGAACTGGCCCTTGCCCTGGACGGCAAGGACGGCAGGGGATGGAGGGATACGGCCATTCAATCCCTTTCCCGGGCTGCGGAAAAGGGGCACGCGGGGGCCATGCGGCTTCTGGCGGAATTGACGAAGGGGGCCGCACCGGCACAGGCCGGAAAGCTTTTGGCGGAACTGCGCTCCAGAGGGGATCTGGAAACTCTGCTGGCGGACCTCTCCGCCGGCATGAAGGAAAAAACAGGGGGAGGGAAAAGCTCCCTCCTCCAGCCTTTGTTCGAGCAGGCCAGGAAACTGGGCAGCAATAACGCCTGTGCCTGGTACGCCCAGTTAATTTCCGAAGCGCAGCCCCCGCAGGAACAGGAGCTGCGCAAGGCGGCCCTTGATCTGCTGTCCCTTCATGACGAACGGGGCATGCCATACCTGAAGGAACCTCTTTCCTTCCCCCAGAAAAAACTCAACCAGCTTCCCCCCTACGCCAAGACACATAAAGAGCTTGAGCTGGCCTCTCAGCTTGGGGACGCAGATTCCAGCGTACAGTTGGGCGAGCTGTGGAAGGAGGAACTGGCCAATACACTGGATTCCGTAGGGAAGGCCCATGAAGCGCGGGAAAATATGCGCGTATGGTACAGGCAGGCGGCGGAGGAAGGCCACCCCCTGGCCAGGCTGCGCCTGGCCCAAATGGAAAACCCGGACTTAATGGACAAACCGTCCGCAGAACCTGCCAGAACGCTGCTGAACGATTGCCTGGCAAAAGCCGCCGCAGGAGATTTCATCACGCTGAAAGGAATTTCCGAATACGTCACGCCGGAACAATGGGAACAGCTGACCGCCACCCTCCGTAAAAAAGCTCAGGGGGGGAACGCCCGCAGCCAAGCGGATCTGGCATACCTGATGTTATTCAGTTACAGGAGCGAAGAATCCGGCTACCCGGAAGCCCTGGCCTGGGCCCGGCTTTCCGCCGGACAGGGAGATTCCTGCGGCATGTACGTGCTCGGCCGCGCCCTTATTTATGAATTCGGCCTGGAAAAACGCATGGCCGAGGGGGATTCCTGGATGTTCCGGGGAGCCTTGAAAGGCCATGTGGATGCGGCGGACATGTGGAGTTCCAACAATGAAAACCTGCAGCCTTACAGCGCCATGATGCACGGTCTGGCGGCACGGGGGCATATCCCCTCCCTGCTTTTCCTGGCCAACCAGGCGGCCTATCCCCAGAATACGGGGGAAACAGCGGCCCTGGACAATGGATCAACTTCCGCTTGCCAGCAGGTCAAGCTGACCCTGAACGGAGGGGACGCCAACACTCCGCCGTGGCTCCGGAAACCGGAACAGAAGGGTAAGGGGGAAGATATTCCGGCGGATGCCGGAACCGTTCCTCCCTGGATGACCCCGTCCGGCAGGGAACGCCAGGCCCCGGCCCCGAAAACCATCAATCCGGAAGCCGTGAAGTTCTGGGAACAAGCTGTGGAACTCGGCAGCCTGACGGCACTGGACGAGCTGGCCAATTATTATGAAACCGTGGCAGGGAATGTGCAGGAGCCTGCGGAACGGCAGCAGCTTCTGGCCTCTGCCATGACGGCAGCCACCGCCCTGGTGAAAAAGGAGGACGTACGCGGTTTCAAGAGGCTGGCCCGCTATTACGAGCAGGGCATCGGCGTGCAGCCGAACAGGGAACTGTACAAGGATTATGTACTGAAAGCCGCGGAAACCAGGGATCCGGAAGCTCTGGTGGAGAAGGCGCGCCTGCTCATCAAGGGAGAAGATCTGGAGCCGGACCCGAAAATGGCGCTGGATATTCTGACCGATCTGGAAGAGAACCAGACGCATGCGGTGCCCGGCATGCATTTCCTGCTCGGCTACTTGCATGAAGAAGGCCTCGGCACCCCGCAGGATATGGCCCTGGCCTATCAGTTTTACATCAAGGGGGCGGAACAGGACGACGCCAAGTGCATGAACAACCTGGGTTCCATGTATGAACGCGGAACTGGCGTAGCCAAGAACCTGGCCGAAGCCCAAAAGTGGTATGAACGGGCGGCGGAGCTGGGGAATGAAGACGCTCTTGCCAATGTGGAACGGGTAAGGGAAAAACTCAACACGAAGAAGAAATAGGCTCCTTTCCCGTTCCGGAAATGCCACGGAATGGCGGTGGAACACAAATTTTTGGCACAGGTTTCTGCAGACGGCAGAAAATAATGCGTGCGAAGCGGACGCGATTTTTTAAAGCACCCCTGCCTGTTTCAAGGGAAGCAATGCTTTTGCAATTCGAGCATCTTTTACAAACAGCCGCCCGTCCGGTTGCGGCACGGATACGCGGCGCTCCCCAGCCGGGCATGCCTCGCCGGACCGTATAGATTTCTCAAAAAACGGGAGTAGGAACGGAATTTTTTTCAGAAAGGACGTACCGAAGTTATTCCCGAGTCACTTTCAACCGCAAAAACCGGCGTTCCATCCCGCTTTCCCGTACGGGTTCCGCATCCCAAAATTCGGCAGCCGTCTTTCCGGCGGTTTCCACTTCTCCCAGGGAAATCCAGTCGACCAGGTCCGTGGAGGCTTCCACTTCATGCTTCACATCCGTTGCCTGCGGATTTACAGGCCAGCGCAGCACCAGATGCATGCATCCGTCCTCCCCCTCTTCCAGCGTTACTTTCGTAACGCTCCCGCAGGGTTTCAACGGATCCTGTCCTGTGGCGTATTTCATCAGGTTGGGGATACCGTCCCCGGCAGGAACGGCATCCGCAGCCGTCCGGTCCGCGGCAGCATCCGGAGGGAAGGAGTCCTGCACCCACTTGTCGTAGCCCGTCAATTCGGCGCCATCCTGCGTTATGATGACAGAGCATTCCTGTTTGTCGGAAGAACGGAAGATTACCGTTCCGGACCGTCCGTCAGCGGATTTGTTTTCCGCCGCCGTCAAAATGACTGTAGTCCGGCCGATTCCCGAAACGGTGGAGGCGGAAATCCAGTCCGGACAATCTGCGACCACCCAGCCCAGAGCCTTCTCTTCCGACTGCACTTCCACCGCCACGGCACCGCCCCCGGCCGGGACGGTTTCCCCCGCAGAAGAAAGGGCAAAGGGGGCCGGAGTATCCGGATAAGCGGTGGAGGAAACATAACGGTTGGCGGCCCGAAGCAGGCAGCATTCGTCAAAGTAGTTGTTCTTCCCGGCGGAATCCGCCACATCCATTCCCAAATCCCAGTACATGAACCCAGCCACTTGCTGTTCACTGATGTAGCGAGCCTTTTTCCTGACCGTATCCACACCATTGAAGTGCAGCGTCTTAACCTTGCCTCCGCCATAATTGAAGCTGGCGGAATCCAGAGAAGGATCCTCCCGAACTCCGGCGCAGGCTGAGACAATGTCCCGGTAAGCCCGAATATCGGCGCCCTGCCCCGCGCCCGGAGTCCCCTGGAACGGAGCGCTGAGCATGATCTTGGAGTCCGGATAGCCCCATGAACGGTATGTTCTGCATGCGGAAACCATGCTGCTATATCCGTTTACATCAATCTGGGGGCCATAATTCTGGAACGTGAAATAATCCACATAACGCATGCAGGCCGCCGGGAATTTGTAATAGTAGGTATGCAGGGAAATGGTAAAAAACATATCCGGGGAAGCCGCCCGGATAGCCCTGGCCAATTCTCCGTAATTATTCCAGGCGGCCGTATCGTTCTGGTCAATCCATTCGAAGTCCAGATCCAGTCCGTCCAATTGATGCTTGCGTACCACTTCCGCCACATTTTCGGCAAAAACCTCACGGGCATTTGCATCAGACAGCATGGCGGACCAGTTCCCGCCGGAGACACCCAGCCGTATCCGCATTCCGGAAATGCCTTCAGTCAGCCTGCGGAGGATACGGACATGTTCCACCCAGGAAGCTGTATCATGGCCAAATTGGTCACTTGTCCCCCAGCGGCCCACCAACAACCTGTCTCCCCAGCTGTGCTGGACAGCCGCCCCCAGGCGGGCCGCCGCACGGGCCTCATGCCACACGCGCATTTCATCAATTCTGCCATCCAAATTCCTTCCTATGACGGCATTGGCAGTTCCCTCCATTTCCCCCGCATCCGCGGCGGCCGTGCTTACGGCCTCCCCGTCCACATAAAAGGACGCCGTATCCGCAGAAGAATTCCTGACGAAGGCCAGCCAGAAATACCTGCCGGCTTCCACAGGCGGCAAATCCGCCTCCCAGGCTTTATCCGGGCCTGCCTGGGTACGGACCCTGTAATGGTCTTCCTTCCATTCCAGCCTCATGGAAACGTTATCATTTTCAAACAGCACCGCCTCCTGTCCGTCTCCGTCCAAAGCCATGCGGACTTCCACGGTAAACGCTCCGGAACTGCCGCCGCCCAGCAAACCTCCGCCCACGTTCATGTAAGCCCCTTCCCCGGAGAAGTCCAGGACATTGGAACATTCCCCGTCAGACGGCAGCAGAACCACACCGGAGCTTTCCGTCACGTCATTGTCCGGATATTGAAAATTGAGAGAACCATTCGCGGCCGGCGTAACGGAATTGATGTAGATTAAATCGGAATTATTGATGAGATGGGCGCGCTCCGGCCAGTCATAAATAACATGCACATTCCTCACATATGCCGTCACCAGCATGTAACGGAACGTTTCATTATCCGTGACAATGGAAAATTCAGTCCCTTCAGGGGCAACCGCCTGGTAAGGGCGCACAAAGGCGCTCCCTGTCTTTTCCGCAAATTCCGTCCACTTGGCATCACGGAAATCCCCATCCAGACGCCAGCAGCCCACCAGCCTCCCATACCTGGGATGGGACAGGGGCAACGGTCCGTTCAAGAAAAAGTCGTCTTCCTCCCCGCCCAGAGCCGCATTCCAGAAACGCAGTTCATCCAGAGCACCCTTGAACCCCGCCTCCAGCACAATCCCTTTCCAGCCTGATTTCATGGCCTGCAGGTAAGGCGACCGCGGCGAGGAAACGGCCAGGCCTCCGTCCACATACAGACTGATAACCTCCTCCCCGACGGAGACGGCTACATGGTGCCATTCCCCCGCAGCCAATTCCTTCCCGGCAGCTTTCACGGAAGCGACGGAATCCCCATCCGGAGCAGACAGAGCCAGACAACCGTGTTCCAGGGAAACAGACGCATTTCCCAAAGAAATGATTTTTCCCGTGACGGCATCATCATTGGGCCTGACCCAGAATTCACAGGTTAACTGGCCTTCAGCCGCCCATGTGGAAGAAGGAACGGGGAGCGCAAGAGAAGAAGGAAGAAAAATGAGCGCCTTATTGTGCAAGACGCTGACAGGCCGGGGATCCGGAACTTCCGGAGCCGGGGAATCGTCCGTACTGACGGTAACGGCATTCAGTTCCATGCGGCCGGAAGCGCTGCTGTCCGCCTCCTTGGTCACATCAAACACCAGCCTGCCCTGTTCATCCGCACAGGCCCTCCACTCCACAGCCAGATAAGCGTCCTGTTCCAATGAATTGGAAAGACCGGAAAATTGATTCCCGGAAAGGCTCCCCATGGAACTTTGAAGCCCCCGCACATCCACCAGAGTTCCGCTGACCAGCGTCATGGATTCATAAGCAGGCGCATTGTGCCCGCAAAAGAAAGATACCGTATATTCCTTGCCTGCCTGGAATCCGGAGAAGGAAAGCCTGGCCGCGGCGGAGGCGGACGGCATCCCGTTGGCGCTCAGACGCATGCTGGTATTGAAAGCTTCGCAGCCATTGGGGAATTCAAAAGAAGAAGGCGCGTCAGCGTTCGTACCGTTGTGCCTGTGCTTCCCCCCTTCATACCAGGTATACCGGGTATTGGGTTCCGCCAGCGTATAAGAACCTCCAGAACTGCATCTGGCGGAGACGGTCAGGGAAACCAGCCTTCCGAACAGGCTTCCCACTGCCACGGACGACGAAAAAGAAGCCGCACCATTCCTGATTAACGGAACGGCAACAAATGTATTGGCGCCTCCCGATGCCGTTGCTGGCATGGTTACATTGGTCCATCCCTCCTGCGCCGTTCCGGAACCATTACCCAGGTCTATGCCGAAGCCGGACGTCTCCGCCGCCTGCAGGACACAGACGCCTCCCGCAAAAAACGCTGTCAGCAAATGGGCTGCCCTTTTGAAAAACACCTTAACCATAAATACCGTCCGCCATTTTATCCGTCCCTGTCCATCAAACCAGAAAAAACTGCGTGGGAAACGGATAAAAAAGAGGGGATAAACCATCCCCTCTTCGCACAAAACCGGCTTGGACACAGCCTGTCCGGTCAATCCCTGTATGACCGTCATCAGTTTCTGCGGCGGCGCAGAAGAAGGGCGCCCAGGCCAAAAAGTCCCAAAGAGGCCGTAGCCGGTTCCGGAACAACTTCTCCCAAAAGGCGTATATTGGTAATATCAGCGGCCATTCCAGCGCCAGCTCCCAATGTTGATGTTTCCATAGAGTTGAATATCAATCCATAAGACGCATATTCATCCGTTCCGCTCAAATCCAAGCTAATGGAAAAGGAAGAGGGAGTGTTCGTCAGGTTCGTCTTGGCGTTTTCCAATGTCCACGTTCCTATGACCGTAGATTCTCCATCATCCGAGAAACCATAAACATTGCAAATATATTTGCATTCAAAATTCCCAAGGGAACCACCCCAAGAAGAAGTTTTGGCAATATCAAACTGCAGGGAGGCGGAAGCCGCCCCAGACGGCATGTCAAATTTGAGTCCGGCAAAATTTCCTCCGGAATTATTGGAGGCCACGGCTCCGATTTGCAACTTGAGGACTCCTTCGTCAAACCCTACCTGACCACTTAAACTACCGCTTTCCCAAGTCCCGTGCCATTCCCCGACATTATAACCGAAGACGTTTTGAGGAGTGATCCCGGAAGAAGAAACACCTGTAGTCCCAGAACCCGTCGGGGACAGGTCAATGGAAAACGAAGAAGCATGAACCATAGGAACCAACGCCAAAACCGCCAAGAGACACAATGTTTTTCTCATAACAATCCGTTCCATATCGGATTTAGAATCCGCATTGCGAATGCAAAGGATGAAACATTTTCGGTACAAAAAATAATCCGGTCATTGGCATTTCAGTTCATCATGTATGTAATGCGTTAATAATTAATCTAAAAATTATTTTCATTGAGAGAGGCTTTGTTTTTCCTCCTTTTTGTGTTTCCATAATGGACGGAGGGGACAATTCGTTTTCTTTCCCGTTCGGGACTGGAGGAAAAAACATGGTAACAGATTCATTTATCTACATTTTTTGATTCTTTTATGTTGACACCGGATTCTAAATCCGCCTAAAAAAAGGATAGTATTTTATATACAAAAAGGCGCAGGCATTTTGGACGCCTGCGCCTTTTCCTTTCCCTCAAGGAGGAAAACCGCATCAATAATTCAGGATGCCTTCCGCGACCTTGCGTTCGAAGTCAGCAACATCCACTACCTGCCCGCTCAGCCGGGCGTGTTCCGTGGCAAAGGCCATCACATGGGAATGGGCGGATTCCTCAATGGAAGTGGTCATATCCTCCGGAGAGGGCACCGTCAGCATGTCATCATACAGAGCCTCAATCAATCCCCAGTCGCCGCCGCCGTGCCCCTGGTAGCCTCCGGCCAGTTCCTCCAGCTCCACCACGCGGGTTTTTCCGCCAAAGTGGGGCGTCACGGTTATTTCACCGGGGCCGTTTTCCTTGTAGAAGACTCCGGCTCGGATTTTGCCTTTGGTGCCATACACTTCAATGTGGCGCCCCTGTTCGAAAGCCGTCATCGTGAACGTGCCCGTCAAGCCTCCCTCAAAGCGCATGATGGAAACCTGATGGTCCGGCTGGTCATTGTCGCACTGGAGGTAGTCCCTGCCCCACGGGGAGGTTTTCAGCCATTCGCAGATTTCCTCCGCGGTAGCTTCCTGCGCCCGGTCATACACCATGCCCAGCCAGCGTTTGCATTCGTCGTCCGTGGCGTATTTGCGGGCGTCCCAGGGGTCTTCCCCCACCGGGGTGGTCCACTCCGTGCAGCGTTCCGGCCGGGGTGAGGAGAGCGTCTTTTTCGTAAAGAAGGTAAGCTCCCCGAAACTGGCGACGGAAAGGCATTTACGCCGGCCCATGAGCCAGTAGAGGATATCCATGTCATGGCAGCATTTGGCAACGATCATGGGCGTGGAGGTTTTGCTGTTGCCCCAGTGTCCGCGCACGAAGGAGTGGGCAAAGTGCCACGCCCCCACGCCTTCATTGGCATTGAAGGTGATGACTTCCCCGATTTCCCCGCTGTCGATGATTTTTTTCAGGGTCCGGTAAAACTGGGTGTAGCGCAGCACGTGGCACACGGCCACGCGGCGCTTCAGCAGGCGAGCCGTATCCCTCAGCTCCAGCGCTTCTTTCAGCGTCTTGGCGATGGGCTTTTCCAGCAGGACATGATAGCCCAGCTCCATGGCCTTCCTGCACGGAGCGTAATGGTAGTCGTCCTGCGTGCCGATGATGGCCACGTCCGCCAGGCGCGGTTCCGCCAGCAGGGAAGCGGCATCCTTGAACAGGCGGACGGAATCCCGTTCCTCCTCCGGGGCAAAGTCACGAACGGCTTCCGTGCGCTGTTTGACGGGATCCGCCGCGGCGGCAATGCGGTAGCGGTTTTTTTGTTCCATGGCCAGCTTCATGTAGGTGCGCGTACGGGAACCGCACCCGATGCCGGCGAGGGAGAGTCTCTTTTGTTCAGGCATAAGAATTGTGCAGATAATATGGATAGAGAGGTTAAAGAACGCCGGATTTGACAAGCAGCGCTTCCGCGTCCGGATCACGGCCCATGAAGTCGCGGTAGAGTTCAGCGGCAGGCTTGCTGTTGCCCTTGCTGAGGATGCAGCGGCGGAAGTCGCGCCCGGTCCGGGGATTCAGCACTCCTTCTTTCAGGAAGCGGCTGAAAGCGTCCGCTTCCAGCACCTCCGCCCATTTGTAGGAGTAATAACCGGAAGCATAACCCGTGGGATCCGCGAAGATGTGGGTCAGGCGGCGCGCCACGGAAGGGCCGCGGTCCGTCATCGGCACCCGGTAATCCGCCAGAATGCGTTCATCCGTTTCTTCCAGCGGAACGCCTTTATAATGAGGCCAGTTTACGTGAAGCTCCAGATCCAGCTTGCCAAAGCAGAGCTGGCGCATGAAATCCGTGCCGCTCATATAATTGCGGGCGGCACGCATTTTGGAGAACAGTTCGTCCGGTATTTTTTCACCCGTTTCATAGTGGGCGGCGAAGAGGTCCACGGATTCACGCTCCCAACACCAGTTTTCATTAATCTGGGAGGGCAGTTCCACAAAGTCCCAGGCAACGTTGGTGCCCGACAGGGACTTCACTTCCACATCGGAAAGGAGCTGGTGCAGCAGGTGGCCGAATTCATGGAAGATGGTTTCCACCTCCCGGTGGGACAGCAGCGCGGGCTTGTCCCCCACGGGCTTGGTCATGTTGCCGACCATGAGACCCAGATGGGGAACGCGGGGTTTTCCGCCGTGCGGAGGTTCCCCTACGCTCAGGTAGTTCATCCACGCTCCGGCGCGCTTGGAGTCCCTCGGGTGCCAGTCCGCATAAAAGGAACCCAGGTGTTCCCCGCTTTCCGCATCATGCAATTCATAGAACAGGACATCCGGATGCCACACCTCCACCGCGCCTTCCGGCGCTTCCCCGGATTCACCGGGTTTGAACGCCACCGTGGGGCGCGGCGTGACCGTGATGCCGTACAGGCCGGAGTAGATGGAAAAGAGCCCTTCCATGACTTTTTCCACGGAGTAATACGGGCGCAGGTCTTCCTCGTCAAAAGCGTACAATTCGCGGCGGCGTTTTTCAGACCAGTATCCGGTTTCCCACGGGGAGAGCTTTTCCACGGGTTTTCCTGTTTTTTCCTCCTTGTATCTGCGAACGGCTTCCATGTCCTTCAGGAAAGAGGGCTTCACCCTGTCATGCAGGTCGTTGATGAATTTCAGGGCGTTGGCTCCGCTCCCGGCCATGCGGCGGGAAGTGGCGTAATCCGCAAAGCAACCGTACCCCAGCAAATGGGCTTTCCTGTCCCTCAGTTCCAGGATTTCAGCGATAAGGGCTTCATTATCGTATTCCCCGCCCTTCCCGATGGAACAGGAGCCCTCCCACATGCGGCGGCGCAGGCTGTCCGAGTCCGCAAACTGCATGACAGGCTGGAGGGAGGTGAATTTCTGGGTGAAGCGCCAGCGGGGGGCTTCTTCCGTGCCGTGGCCGTTGGCCAGGGCATCCAGGCGGGCGGCTTCCTTCGCGGAATCCGGCAGCCCGGAAAGTTCCGCTTCATCTTCCACAATGAGTTCCCAGGCGTTGGTGGAGTCCAGCACGTTTTCCGCGAATTTCTTGGTCTTCAGGGAGAGCTGGGCTTCTATTTCCGCATATTCCGGCTTCACGTCGTCCGGCAGGTCCGCCCCGCTCTCACGGAAGTCTGCCAGCGTTTCCTGGATGAAACGCTGCCTGACGGGGGAAAGGCTTTTCACCCAGTCACAGGAAGCCGCGGCTTTCAGCACCGTCCACAGACGCGGGTTCAACGGCACGGAGGAGGAGAAAGCCACCACTTCCGGCAGCATTTCCCCGATGGCCTCCCTCTGGGCGGGTTCGTCATTGACGGAGTCCAGGTGCATGATGCGGCCCCAGCCCAGGTGCAGATCCTCGGAGGCCTTTTCCAGAGCGCCGAAGGTGCTTTCATAAGTCAGGGACTCCAGCGGCTGGTCGCAAATGGTCCGGATATTCTCTTTGGCGCGGGAGATGGCTTCCGTGATGTCCGGCCTGATGGCCTCCGGCGTAAGCCGGGACCAGGAAACCAGAAAGGAGGGGTCCAGATAGGGATGGTTCATATTGCTTGATGTATGATGTTATTGAAAATGAAAACGGACGCGTTCCGGTATTTGCCGCAACAGCCATGAAAAAATAAAACTTACCATATTTAAGGAACATCCGGCGGAACAGCCGCAACCTGCTGAGCATCTTGATGAATGCTGCGGCGGAGAAGGAACCCGCAACCTTCCGGGCACGGCTTCACGCCCCTTTTTTATCACCGCAGGCTTATTTTTCAAGATGAACAAGCTTCCTGTCCCGGGATTGGACGTCATGTTCCATCGTGATGAGGGGAAATGCCATCTCCAATCCATCCATGAGGAAACCGGGCATCAAAACCGCTCCCCCCACGTTTATTCCTAATTATTTTCCGGAAGAACGGGCCTTGTCCAGGGTCTCCAGCACTCCGGCATGGTTCGGGAAGCGTTTCAGCGCCTGTTCGCACATATCCGCGCATTCCCGGAATTTTCCGGCCTTCAGGTAGGCGCGGGCCAGCACCCATTCCGCAGGGTATGGCACTACGGGAGGCAGGAGCAGGGAGGAAAAACGCTGGCTCCGTATGGCCTCGGACATCCAGACATTGGCGGAATCCGGGAACATGAGGGAGCGGATTTCAGAAGAATACAGGCTGCCCGTCTGGAGACAGCGCGCCCAGTAGGAGACGCTCATCTGCCTCCGGGCAGCGTCCGCGCCGTCCATCAGCAGCCGCAGAATGCCGGACATCTTGTCAAAGGCGGATGCCACGGCGTCCGTTCTGCCCTGCCTTGCGGCGTAACATGCGCCCATGTATTGGGAGACCACTGCGGTCATGCCGTTGCTCAAATCCGGAAACCCTTTGGGGAGAGGGCCCGGAAAAGCCTTGAGCACAAGGGCCTGCCGGGGAAGGCCGGGCCGGGCCAGCATCAGGCGCGCAGGCAGCGTCCTGGCCTCCCACAGTTGAAGGAGGGTTCCGGGAGCCAGCGGATGCTTTTTGTCCAGGGGAACGGAAGCGGCTCTGGAGGCGATGGCTTCCGCCCTTTTGTAACGGCCGGCGCAGAATTCGGAAACGGCACGGTAAAGGATGGAACGGAAGTAGGCGTCATCAAGCGCGGGAGACACGTTTTCCGCCTTCTCCCAGGCCAGGCACAGATTTTCAGACTCCTTGAACGCAGCGGATGCCCCTTCATAATCTCCCGTGCGGAACAGGCAATGGCCCAGTAAATGAAGGGCGGATGCGGAAAAGGGGTTGGCGGACACGGCCCTGCGGGCGGTTTCCACCGTTGCCGGAGAAATGGATGGCGCCACCTCTTCCAGCAGGGCGCGCATGAACAGGGCGGCCTGGAAGCCGGGGCGTTCCTTCAGGACGTCTTCCACCACGCGGACGGCCTCCTTCTGCCCTTCTCCGGGGTTGCCCTGCCCGTCAAAGCCGTCCCGGAGGAGCATGGCGTAAAAGAGGGGGGCGTATGGGTCGCGCTTCCAGGTGGAACAGATGGTTTTCCACGCTTCCCGCGCCTTCACGGGGCCATCCATCAGCAGCACGGCCAGGGCATCCGCATAAGCGCGTTCCCGTTCCGGGCAGTCCGGGCGCAGCGCCAGCTCTTTCATGCGCTTCATGGAATGGACGCGCTGGTCCTGGAAGGCGGGCCCCGCGCCCAGCAGGCTCATGCACCTGCCCCAGTGGGCCATGAGGCAGTCCGGGTCCAGACGGAGAGCGGCGTCAAATTTAAGGAAAGCCCTCATGTCCCCGAACGTGAGCAGATGCGTCATTCCCTCCAGCACCAGCATTTGCGCGGCGGGAGATGAGGAACCCACCATCATCGGCTCCACGCCAGGCGGCAACACGGCAGGCTGCGCCGGAACGCCGGCGCGGAAGACGGCTTCCCGCCAGCCGTTCAGGGACGGGCTGTTCATCCAATACCCGTGTGCCCCGTCCGCGGCGGCGGAAGAACACCCCGCCACGGCGGCGGCCAGCAGGACATGGAGGAAAGAGGCGTCCATACGGGAGAAACGGTTACATCCTGTCCGGAAGCTGGATGCCCAGCAGGCCCAGCCCGTGCTTCAGCGTGCGTGCGGTCAGCTCGCACAGGGCCAGGCGGGAGTGCCGCACCGGCCCCTCCGACTTCAGGACCGGGCACGCCTCATAGAAGGAATGGAAAGCCCTGGCCAGGTCAAACAGGTAGGCGGCCAGCACGTTCGGACGGCAGTCGTCCAGCACCTGCGGCACCACTTCCCCGTAGCGGGCCAGAAGCCGGGCCAGATGGATTTCCGCATCTTCTGAAAGCTGAATGGGGACGGACCAGTCCAAAGGCCCGCCGTCCAGCTTGCGGAAGATGGAGCGGACGCGCACGTAGGAGTTCTGGAGATACGGCGCCGTATCTCCCTGAAGAGCCAGCATCTTGTCCCAGTTGAAAACGTAATCCGTCATGCGGTTCTGGGACAGCTCCGCAAACTTCACGGCGCCTATGCCCACAACTTCCGCCACGCGCTTCTTTTCCTCATCCGGCATGTCCGGGCTCTTCTCCTCCACCACGCGGGCCGCGCGTTCAATGGCTTCATCCAGCACATCCTGGAGGGAAACCGTATCCCCGGAACGCGTCTTAAACGGCTTGCGGTCGTCACCCAGAATGGAGCCGAACGCAATGTGCCGGTAGTCCCCGTCCATGCCGCGGCGGCGCTGCGTGGAGAAAATCTGCCTGAAATGCAGGGCCTGAGGGGCGCCCACCACGTACCAGATGGAATCCGCGCCCCACGTCCTGATGCGGTGGTCCAGCGTCGCGAGGTCCGTGGTGGCGTACAGGAAGCCTCCGTCCGCTTTCCTGATGATGCAGGGGTTGGCGCGCCATTCCCCCTTGTCCTGCACGAGGAAGGGGTCTTCATTGGGCGGCACGGAACCGTCGGAAAACACGCAGATGGCCCCGTCGCTCTCCCGGGCCATTCCGGCGGCGATCATGCCGTCCACCAGTGGGGCCAGGGCATCATTGTAAAAGCTTTCCCCCAGCCAGTAATCAAAATGGATGTCAAGCTGGTCGTAAATTTTGGAAAGCCCGGATTTGGAAACTTCCACGCAGCGTTTCCAGATGGCCAGGTTTTCCCCGTCCCCGGCCTGGAGCTTCACCAGTTCCGCCTTGCAGGTATCCAGCAGTTCCGGCTTTTCCTTGCACATCAGGTTCACATCCTTGTACACCCGCAGCAGCTCGTCAATAGGGTTGGCGGCCAGGGCCTGCTCATCCAGAATATTCTTCCAGCCCCACAGGATCATGCCGAACTGGGTACCCCAGTCCCCGATGTGGTTGTCCGTAATCACATGGTGCCCCACAAAACGGGCCACGCGGGAAAGGGCGTCACCAATAATGGTGGAGCGGATGTGGCCCACATGCATCGGCTTGGCGACGTTGGGAGCGGAAAAGTCAATGACAATGGTTTTGGGGGCCTGCACTTTTTCCACCCCCAGCCGGTCATCCGCCAGCATGGCCAGCAGGCGCGCTGCGTAAAATTCCGGCCTGATGCGGAAATTGATGAATCCGGGTCCGGCAATTTCCAGGGAGCACACGGCATCCTGCCCTATCCGGTCCGCCACCTGCTGGGCGAGCGCGCGGGGATTCGTGCGGCACCGCTTGGCAAGCACCATGGCGGCGTTGCTCTGGTAATCCCCGAACCGCAAATCCGCGGAGGGCGTCACCGAGGCGCGAAAATCAGCGGGAAGCTCCTCCCCCAACACCGCCTTTAATGCGGAGGACAACTTTTCTTCAAGAATTCCGGGTATGGTCATGTCTGCCCAGATGAACGGACATTCCACCGCCGTAGTCAAGGCGCAACTGTCATCAAGACATACCTTTTCCGGTAAAAACAACAGGACGGAGATAACATCCCCGTCCCAGCCGGCGAACCGGACGCCCGGCGCCCGAATCCGCCCTTCCCTTCAACGGGCTCTTCCTTAAAAGGAGCGCATTCTGGAAGCCTTCAGCCACGCTTCCAGTTTTTTGGAGGCCCTGGCCTCCCTTTCCCGTTTCTTTTCCGGCACGGACTTTCCGGAGAAAGCCTTCGCCAGAACCGATGCCAGTTTTCTTTTCATTTTCATTTTATTTATATTACAGTTTTTGTTCCTCCGCTTGCGGGGGGTTGGGAATCATCCCGCCCCCCCTCCGGGGAACACTGCCTACATACTGTACCAGGTAAGTTTAGTCCATAAGAAAAAAACAATTCCTTGTCATACTTGATACAATAAGACGTAAAACATTCATTGAGAACATCTCTCCATCAACTCCGCATCCCCTGCTGCGCGTCAATCAAGGAGCCGGCCATCCTTTATTCCCCATTTCCTGCCGCCGCGCGCCATAAAGCGGGCTGCCGGAAACGATACGCTGCCCGGAAGCCCCAACAGCCCCGCACCCCATGATTTTCCGCGCAGGCGCCGGACAGGCATTACCGGAAGAGGGTCTCCTGCTTCATTCCCCCCTGAAATCATATTTCTCCGCCTTCCACAGGAACATGCGCCGGTACAGGTGGTATTCCGTCACGCAAAGGACGGGCATGCCGATGATGCCGATGAACGGCAGCAGGCGAAACAAATGACGGCACAGAAAAAGAACCACCATCAGGAAGCTTTCCCGGTACACGGTCATGTACAGGGAATACGGGTTGATGAGCGTTCTCCTGTACAGGGAGGAAGCCAGCAGCGGCCCCAAAATGGGAACCACCCCCAGCACGACCACGGCAGCGAAGGTCCACCCCCTGCGGCGGCCAATATACGCATCATACCGGCCCACGGACTGCTCACCCTGGAGCACCGCCTTGCCGCAGGCAGGGCAACGCTGGTCAAGAGAGGGCTCACGGAGAGGCTGCCCGCAGTAAAAACACCGCCGGTAACTGCGGAGAACTTCCTCATGCCTTTTCCATCCGGAGGGAGGAACCACGGTGCGCAGCCTGGAATATCCTATCCAGTTCAAGGCACGGGGGGACGGATTGGGCGTGCCGCACTCCGGGCAGTGCAGCCCGCACGGGTACATCATGGAGCCGCATTTGGAACAGAAAATACGGTGGGAATATTCCCGGCGGCGGCAAAAAATGAAGAAAGCTCCAAGCCCCAGCCCCCCCAGCAGGGCCAGGATGATGACTACCCCCGGGTACAGGAGGGAATAGGCTACCAGGTATTCCGACCAGGAATGGTCCGACTGGTGCATGAGGGATTCCGGACCGATGGGATTTTGCGCTACGTCCGGAAGCTGGCTTACGTATTTTTCACCCATGTCCCTCAGAGGCCCCGCGGGAAGCCATTGTTGTATGGGAATGGGTTCTTTCATGACTGGACATGCAGGGTTCGCCATAAAAACAGCATTTCCCGGGAGGCTGTCAGAAAAACGGCGGCATTCAGCATAGGATGTCTCCGCCGGAATAGGTAGGGGAAAATAGGCCATGCCGGAAAATTCCGCCGGAAATGGGGAAGAGGCCCTTTTCATCCGGCGCTTTTCCGTGTAATATTTCTGCCATGCCGACTCTCCGCCAAGCCGCCAAGGACGACATCACGCTGATCCATGAACTGGCCTGCCAGGCTTTTCCGGCCACATACCGGGACCTCCTTTCCAGAGAGCAGATAGATTTCATGATGGACTGGATGTATTCCCCCGCCAATCTGGAAAAACAGATGGAGGAGGGGCACGTGTACTTCATCGCCTCCCATGAGGGAAAGGACTGCGGCTACCTGTCCGTCCAGCCGGAAGGCCCCGGCGTCTTCCATTTGCAGAAAATCTACGTTCTGCCCGGCTTCCAGGGCCTGCATATAGGAAGCTTTCTGTTCCACCACGCCATCAGCTACATCAGAAGCATCCACCCGGAACCGTGCCTGATGCGCCTGAACGTGAACCGCGATAACACCCGGGCGGTGGAATTCTACCAGCGCATGGGCATGCGGACCCTGGAACGCGGGGATTTCCACATCGGCCACGGTTACTACATGACGGACTACATCATGGGACTGGATATAGCCTGAAACGCCTCTCCCTCAGGAAAAAAACAGCCAAATCTTCCCAGGGCAGGGAGTGCCCCGCCCCCCATCCCCGGCGCATGCGGGCCGTTGAACCCTTCGGAAACACCGGTTGGAAATTCCGCTTCCTCCTTGACACTCAATGCGGCGTCCTTCATCATCCGTTCCATGAACGCCTTTCCTGCCTTTATTTTATCCGGTATCATCGCCGCCATGTCGGTTCCCGCCTCCGCTCAGACGGCGGAAAGCGCCAATGGCCCCAAAGTCACCTATCCAGCCTTCAACGACGGCAGCCATATCCACGGGCCGAAACTCAAAACTTCCGACCTGAAAGGGAAAGTGGTGTTTTTTGAATACTGGGGCATCAACTGCCCGCCCTGCATCGCCAGCATGCCGCATCTGCAGGAATTGCAGGAAAAATTCCAGTCCAAGGGCTTTACTGTCATAGGCAGCCACAGCCAGCTCCCGTCCCCCAGAGTCAAACAGTTTCTGGAAGAAAAGAAGATCACTTTCCCCATTTATCAGAGTCTGAGCATTCCGGAGGCTCCCTGCCCGGGCGGATTGCCGCATGCCGTTCTGATTGGAGCTAACGGAAAAGTCGTGACCAAGGGCTATCCTCCCCAGCTCTATGACCTGGTGAAAAAGGAAGTGATGAAGATGGAACGCGGCCTTCCTATTCTGGAAGGAGTGGAACTGAACAAATACAAATCGCTGGCCAAAACGGTCGTTTCCACCGGCAGCAACATCGAATCCAAAATCACACCCCTGAGGAAAAAAACGAATGACGAGGAAGCGCAGGCCGTATGTGAAGCTTTTGACGCATGGCTGGAAAATACCAAGGAAATCGTGCAGGCCCGGATCCAGTCCGACCCTCTGGAAGCGGTAACGGCCATCATGCGCCTCAAAACGGCGGTTCCCTCCGTCAAGGAATTTGACGAACCTCTGGCGGCCCTGAAAGCGAACAGGGATTTATCAAAACTGGCCGACCTTAATAAAAAAATCTCCGCTCTGGAACAGCGCAAGGCAAAAGGGCGCAAAATATCGGAATCCGACCTTAAATCCCTGACGCAGGCCGTGGACAAATTCACGGAGTCCGACAACGAAGCCACGCAAACCGCCGCCGCCGGCCTGAAGAAGAACCTCTCCTCTCTGGCCGCTCCGGAAACTCCCGGAAAATAACCTTCCCCTCCAGCAGCCATTTCCCGCCGGCAGGCGTCTAAGGGCGCCTGCTTCTTTTTTCACCGGACGCCTTTTTCTTCTTCCCCTCCAGAACAGACGGAACAGCCAGAACGGAGCATGTCTCCCTGACAAGGGAGGAAAGGGCCCGGTCATCGTCCAGATCCCTCACCAGGAAATGCGGCCTGGCGCCGGGATAGGGGCAGCCCTGCTCCTGTTGCGGAAGCATCTTCAAACCCGGCTCCGTTATCTTGACATACAACTGGTTGTCACACACCAAACCGAAGAATATCCGGCCGCAGTACAATCCGTAGTCCCCAAACATTTTTCTGAAGGAAATATCCCCGGCATGACGGAGCTGGAAACAAATATACTCTACTACATCCGGGGAAGAGGCCATGACGGACTCTCTCATGCCTCCCCCGTCCGCTGCAAGAAGCAAATGACGGCCGGGAAAGCTTCCGGCAGGAATGAGGCATCCCCGTTATTGACGGGAAAAGGCGCAGCATGCCCCACGGAGTCATGACGGACGGCATCCATGCCGCCGCAGCCGCTCCGCAAGAAAATCCTTCCCGGCGTCTGCCCGGCAAGACATGAACGGCAGCAGCGATTCCGTCCGCACAGGGCCATTCTTATGATTGCCCTGACGGAGCTTTTTATTCATGATGCCCATGAACCTTCCATGACCGCCGCGTCCGACATCCTCTGGAAACCAGCCTGCCTCTCCCGCCAGGAAGCCCCCACCCTTACGGAAGGGGCCGGAACCTGCCGGCCGGGAAACGGTGACCGGAACACCTCCGCGAACCGTCCGGAAAACCATGAAACCATGGGAGAGAAAGCCCCCGCGGAGAACCGGAAAGCGCCCCGGCCGCGAAGCGGGCGCGTCATCCTGCTCAACGGAGCCTCCAGCGCGGGAAAAAGCACGCTGGCCCGGAACTTGCAGCTTCTGCTGAAAGAGGCAGCCATGATTTTCTCCATGGACGATTATCTGGCCATGAGCCGGGGAAAGCATGAAACCGCCCTGGATGCCGTCAGGGAATCCGGCCTGCCCTTCATTGAATCTTTCCACGCCGCCATTGCCGAGGCGGCCCGGAAAGGCGCCCTGGTCATCGTGGACCACGTCATCGGAGAATCCCGCCGCTGGATTCAGGACCTCCTGAACCGCCTGGACGGCATCCCCCGCATCCTGGTCAGGGTGGAATGCCGCCAGGATGTTCTGCTGGAGCGCGAGCGGCGCCGCACTGACCGGACTCCTGCCCCGGCCCATGCCCAGCGCCAGCACGCAGGCATCCACCGCCATTTCCCGCATGATTTCTCCATAGACACTTCCGCAGACACTCCCCGGAAATGCGCCATGCGGCTCATCAGCCTCCTGCCGGGAGAATTCCTGCCCTGATGCCGCGGGAACAGGTGGAAGCCTCCCGTTTGAAAAAACGGGCTGTTCCCGCAAACATGTTGGAAAGACATGAATAGGACTTTACAGAGCCGTCTCCTTCACGGTAGCCTGTGCCCGCGCTTGTTGCACGGAGAGATGGCAGAGCGGTTTAATGCAGCGGTCTTGAAAACCGCCGTGGGGCAACCCACCGTGGGTTCGAATCCCACTCTCTCCGCCAAACTTCTTTTATGCCGGGCGCAAGCCATGCCTGTTTTCACGGAACAGAAAAAGGCAGGCGAATACGACGGCCGCCCCGGCATTCCCGGAACGGCCCTGAGTGCCTTATTGATCCTTCCTCCTGCCTAAGACTCCCCATTCAGTTCCCGGCGGATGTATTCCGCAGTGGGGGATTTTTTCCCGGCTATCTGCTCCGGCGTGCCTTCCGCCACGATGGTTCCTCCGGCATCGCCGGGTCCGGGGCCCATGTCGATGACGTAGTCCGCCTCCGCCATGATTTCCGTGTTATGTTCAATGACAACGACGGTGTTCCCCTGGTCCGCCAGACGGTGCAGCACGTCAATGAGCAGCCGCACATCCCGCGGATGCAGGCCGATGGAGGGTTCTTCAATCAGGTACAGGTCTCCGGGCAGTTCCCTGCCTTTCATCAGGGCGTTCCGGCTGACGCGCCGGCCCTTGATGAGTTCCGTCACCAGCTTGAGCCGCTGGGCTTCCCCGCCGGAAAGCGTGTTGGAGGCCTGCCCCAGCGTCAGATAACCCAGGCCGGTTTCCGACAGCAGTTTGAGGGGGTCCGAAATGCGGGGCTGGCTTTCAAAAAATTCCGCCGCTTCCGCAAAGTCCATCTGGAGCACGTCCGCAATGGTCTTCCCCTTGTACCTCACGGTCAGGGTGGCGGCGTTGTAGCGCTTGCCCCGGCAGGTCTCGCACGGCACATAGCAGGGGGGCAGGAAGTCCATTTCCAGCTTTTGCATGCCCGTGCCCTTGCAGGATTCACAGTTGCCCTGCCCCGTGTTGAAGGAGAAACGGCCGCGGTCAAAGCCCAGCCTGCGGGCATCCGCCGTCTGCGCGAACAGGGTCCGGATGTCGTCCAGGAAACCCACGTAGGTGGCCGGGGTGGAACGGGGCGTTTTGCCGATGGGGCTCTGGTCCACGCCGTACACCATGCGGATGGAGTCAAAGCCGGAAGAGGTTTTCCATAATTTTCTCTGCTCCCTCGTGAGCTTGTCGCCGATGGCCTGGCGCGCAGCCAGACGGATGGTTCCCGTCATCAGGGAAGTTTTCCCCGCTCCGGATACGCCGGTGAGCACCGTCAGCCTCCCCTTGGGAATGGCAACGTTCACCCCCTTCAGGTTGTGCAGGCAGCAGCCCTCCACGCGCAGCCACGCGGATTCATCCTTTTGGGACGGAATCCTGCGCCTTTTCCCGCGGTAGGGATGCCTGGGCTTATGGTGCAGGGCCGCGCCCGTGACGGAGTCCGGCATGGCGGCCAGTTCCTCAAAGGTGCCCTGGGCCATGATTCTGCCGCCATGAATGCCGGCTCCCGGCCCCATGTCCACAATATGGTCCGCGCGCCTCATGGTATCTTCATCATGTTCCACCACCAGCAGGGTGTTGCCCCGGCGTTTGAGTTCATCCAGCGTGCCCAGCAGCAATTCGTTGTCCCGCGGATGCAGGCCGATGGTCGGTTCATCCAGCACGTACAGCACGCCGCGGAGGTGGGAGCCCAGCTGGGAAGCCAGACGGATGCGCTGGGTCTCCCCGCCGGAGAGCGTCGTGGCGCTCCGGTCCAGGGAAAGGTAACCCAGCCCCACCCGCTGGAGGAAGTTGAGACGCTGTGTGATTTCCGCCACTACGTCACGGGCAATGAGCGCTTCCTCCCGTTCAAATTGCCACCCTTTGACCAGTTCTGCGGCGGCCACGGCAGGCAGGGAGGCAATGTCACCGGGAGTCACGCCCTGAAGCCGCACGGCGCGAGCAAATTCATTCAACCGCACGCCCCGGCAGGCAGGGCAGGTTGTTATTCCCTTGTCATCGTCCGCCTGCCGCGCCAGTTCCCTGTCATATTTCAGTTCAGCCTCCAGCAGGGATTGCGCCTGGTCTTCCTTTACTTTCCCCCTGCCGACGATTCCATGCCCGCGGCATACGGGGCACCACCCGCGCGGAGAGTTGAAGGAAAACGTGTACGGTTCCAGTTCCGGGAAAGATTGCCCGCAGGAGGCGCATGCCAGCCTGGTGCCCATCAGTTCCGGACGGACGGAACCGGGCGGGAGCACCTGCAGGAACCCTTCCCCCATCTCCAGCGCGGCATGAACCGCCCCGGCAAGCTTTTCCGGCGGCCAGGAGGCCTCCGGCCGTGCAACGACCAGGTCCAGGTCATGGCTGGAATAGCGATCCAGCGGCTGGAATCCGCTCAGGGGAACCAGTTTGCCGTCCACCCACATTTCCTCATATCCCTTTCCTTCCGCCCAGCGGGCCAGGTCGGCGTAATGCCCCTTGCGTCCCCTGACGAGGGGGGCCAGCAACGCGAGTCCACCATGTTTTTTCAGTTCCCTCGCCACCAGCTCCACCACTTCCAATTCCGACCTTTTGCCCACCGGAACACCGCACTGCGGGCAATAGGCCTGCCCCAGCTTGGCATACAGCAGACGCATGAATTGCCAGATTTCCGTGACGGTTCCCACGGTGGATTTGGTGCCCCCACGGGACATGTTCTGTTCAATAGCCACCGTGGGGGGCAATCCGGTCAGGCGGTCGATGTCCGGACTTTCCAGCTGTTCCGTGAATTGCCGGGCGTACGGGGACATGACGTCCATGAAACGCCGCTGCCCTTCCGCAAAAAAGATATCAAAAGCCAAGGAGCTCTTCCCGGAGCCGGAAAGCCCGGTCAGCACGGTCATTTCTCCGCGCGGCACGTCCAGGTCCACGTTTTTCAGGTTGTGGTGGCGCGCTCCCCGCAGGGCCATCACGCCTTCCGGTATATCCATGTCTGCGGATTCCGGGACGGCGGCGTCCGCAGGGTCGTAAACGGAAGGGCTGCCTTCCAGAACCTCCCTGAGGTATTTGCCCGTGTATCCCTTCCCGGCGGCTACGATTTCCTCCGGCGTGCCCGTGGCCACCACATGGCCGCCTCCGGCGCCGCCCTCCGGCCCCAGGTCAATCACGTAGTCCGCGGATTTGATGAACTCCGGGTTGTGTTCGATGACCAGCAGGGTATGCCCCTGCTCCACCAGTTCCCGAAACACGGCCAGCAGAACTTCAATGTCTGCAAAGTGAAGCCCCGTTCCCGGCTCGTCCAGAATCAGCATCTTGGAGCTGTTCGCGCCGGAACCTATCTGGTCCAGCAGGATTTTAGCCAGCTTCAGGCGCTGGTTTTCCCCGCCGGAAAGGGTATTCAGAGGCTGCCCCAGGGTCAGGTGCCCCAGCCCTACGCGCTGAAGCACGCCCAGTTTGGAAGCGATGCGGGAGGCTTTGGCCCCTTTTTCCGCACTGAAGCATTCCAGCGCAGCCGCTACCGTCATGCCGAGCACGTCCGCAATATTCCTGCCGTCACGGTACACGCTCAGCACTTCGCTCCCGTACCGGGAGCCGTGGCAAAGCGGACACTGAACGAAAATGTCGGAAAGAAACTGCATTTCCACTTTCTCACTCCCCATGCCCATGCAGCGCGGACACCGGCCGTCCCCACTGTTGAAAGAGAAAAAACCGGGCTTCATGCCGCGCGCGCGGGCCGTCTCCGTTTCCGCGAAGAGGGAGCGTATTTCTTCAAAAACTCCGGCATACACGGCAGGGGTGGAGCGCGGGGTGCGGACGATGGGGCTCTGGTCCACCATCACCACCTCATCCAGATGTTCCCAGCCCTTGATGGACTTGACGCGGGCGGGTTCCTCCTCGCATACGGCTCCTTTCTCCACCAGAGCGTTCAGGTAAAGAACATCGTGGGCCAAGGTGCTTTTCCCGGACCCGCTGACGCCTGTCAAGCAAGTGAAGACGCCCAGGGGCACTTTCACGTCCAGTTTGCGCAGGTTATGGCGCGTGGCTCCGGATACGGTCAGAAACTGGCGCGGCTTTCGCCTCTTTTTGGGCACCGCGATGCGTCGCCTGCCGGAAAGAAAAGCCCCCGTCAGGGATTCCTCAATTTCTCCAATCCGGGCAGGCATCCCGGAATAAACCAGCCTTCCCCCTTCCCGTCCGGAACCGGGTCCCATATCCACCAGGCAGTCCGCGGCACGCATGACCGCTTCCTCATGCTCCACCACCACCAGGGTGTTCCCGCGCTTTTTAAGCCGGTTCATGGCGGAAATCAAACGGGACGTATCGCGGGGATGGAGCCCAACGGTAGGTTCATCCAGCACAAACAGCGTATCCGTCAGGGAAGCGCCCAGGCAGGTCGTCAGGCTCACGCGTTCAATTTCCCCTCCGGACAGGGACCGCGTGGAGCGGTCGGACGTCAGGTAGCCCAATCCCACTTCATTCAGATATTCCAGGCGGCTCCTGAGTTCCGCCACGGCATGTTTCAAGCCGGGGTCTTCATCCGCCCGCGGCGTCACGTACCTATCCACCCAGGCCAGCAGTTCATCCATGGGCATACTGGAAAGTTCCGGCATGCTTTTGCCGCCCACCTTGAATTGAAGGGCTTCCGGCCTCAGGCGCAAACCGTGGCAGGAGGGGCATTCCTGATATGTGCGGAAACGGCTCAGGTACACCCGCACGTGCATCTTATGCGTGCGGCTTTCCAGATATTTGAAAAATCCCGCAATGCCGTACCACAGCCCCTGTTCATACATTTCATCCGGGTCATCGCCGTCGCCGTACAGCAGCCAGTCCCGCTCCCATTGCTTCAAATCCTTCCACGGCACATCCAGACGGACTTTGCGGGCGTTTTTGCGCCAGCCGCGCATCAGGTCCCGCTTGCATTCGGAAAATACTTTTCCGTCCCCCTCAAAAATATGGATGGCCCCGTCCTGAACGCTGAGTTCCGGCTTGATGCACCGGTTGTAGTCAATCGTGATGACGCGCCCGTAGCCGCGGCATTCCGGGCACGCCCCCAGCGGGGAATTAAAAGAAAACAGGCCCGGCCGCGGTTCCATCAGCGGATGCCAGTCTCCGCGGAATTTCAAAGCGGACAACCAGACGCCGTCCACACGGGGAATCACATGGGCCACGCCGCCGCCCAGGCGCATGGCCGTTTCCAGAGCCTCCAGCCTGCGTTCCCTCTGGTCTTCCGACAGCCTCACACGGTCCTGAACCACCAGCAGCGGTTCTCCTTCCTCCAGCGTCCAATCCTCATCCTCCAGCCGGAGGAGCTCTCCATGCGCAAAAGCGCGCAAATACCCCTGTGCCACCAGATTCCTTTTCAACGTGGGAAGATCCACGGATTCGGGCCGCGCCACCTCCAGGCAAACCATCACTTCCGTTCCGGCAGGGAATTCCGCATGCAGCTTTTCATCAATGGGACCTGGCGTTTCCGGCTTGATTTCCCGCCCTGTTTCCGGGTCAATGCCCACGGCCAGACGGGCGAAAACAAACTTCCAGTAATCATTCAGCCCCGTCATGGTCCCCACCGTGGAGCGGGATGTCCTGACGGAGTTGCGCTGATGCAGGGCGATGGCCGGAAGAATATTCTCTACGGCGTCCACATCCGGCTTGTCCATGCGGTCCATGAACTGGCGCACGTACGGGGAAAAGGTTTCCATATAACGCCGCTGGCCTTCCGCATACAGCGTGTGCATGGCCAGACTTGTTTTCCCCGATCCGGAAGGACCCGTCACCACCGTCAGCCGCCCCAGGGGAATGTCCACATCCACATTCTGCAAATTATGCTCACGGGCGCCGCGGATGCGGATGCGCCCATCCTCACAATGACTCATGGAGAAAGAATATCATCAATTTGGAATCATTCCAAGAGAAGCGCCTGTCATGAATCCGGGTTTCCAGAGGAGTCCGGCCAGGTCCAACCTGCCTATTACGTCATCATCAGCACAAATGGAGGGCCGTGCTTGCATTTCTTCCGACAGCCGCTAGTATTTTTCGATTCTTAGACCGCTGAAAGCGACTCTACCTCGTCAATTTTCAACAAGACAAAGATGATTAAGTGGATTCTAACCAAGATTGTCGGCACCAAAAACCAGCGTGAAGTGCGCCGTCTGCGCCCCATTGTGGAACAAATCGTCTCCATTGAAGAATCATGGAACGGCAAGGGACAGGAATTCCTGCTTGAGAAAACGAGGGAATGGCAAGGGTACCTCCATCGCTTCCTCCCCATGGATCTGCCCCCCGTGCGCATTGTGGAAGCCGCGCCCAGGGAAGAGCTGGAGGAAATAGCCGCCAAACTGAACGCCCGTTTTGAATCCCTGAAAAGCGAATTCGCTTCCCTCCCCGCGGTGGAAGCCACTCCCGCCTCCATTGAAGAAGGGAAAGCCGCCTGGAACAACATTACGCCCCAGTTTGACAAGCTGCGCGAACGCTACCTGAACCAGATACTGCCGGAGGCCTTCGCCGCCGTCAAACACGGCGCCCGCCTGCTCTGCGGGGAAGAACGCGATATCTGCGGTCAAAAACAGGTTTGGGACATGGTCCACTTTGACGTGCAGCTGCTGGGCGGCATTGCCCTGCACCGCGGCTACATTGCGGAAATGGCCACGGGGGAAGGGAAAACGCTTGTAGCCACCCTCCCCGTTTACCTGAATGCCCTGACCGGCATGGGTGTGCATGTGGTGACCGTGAACGATTATCTGGCGCGCCGCGACTCGGAATGGATGGGCATGCTCTTCCAGTTCCTGGGGCTGACTGTCGGCTGCATCCAGAGCATGATGCCCTCCCAACTCCGCCGGGAGCAATACGCCTGCGACATCACTTACGGCACCAACGCCGAATTCGGCTTCGACTACCTGCGCGACAACGGCATGGCAACCTCCAAGTCCGAACAGGTGCAGCGCGGGCACTACTTCTCCATTGTGGACGAAGTGGACTCCATCCTTATTGACGAAGCCCGCACCCCCCTCATCATTTCCGGCCCTGCGGTCGTCACCCGGGAACAGCAGTACGATACCCTGCGCCCCGCCATTGAGCGCGTGGTGAAGGCCCAGACGGACCTTTGCAACGAACTGATGGCCCAGGCCCTGAAAGCCCAGGAAGAAGGCCGCACGGAAGAAGTGGGCCGCTGCCTGTTCAAGGTAAAAATGGGCCAGCCCCGCCACCGCGCCTTCCTGCGCGCCATGCAGGATCCCGAGCTGCGCCGCATCGTGGAAAAATATGAACTGACCCTTTACCAGGATACCCGCAAGAAGGAACTCTACAAGCTGAAGGAGGAAATGTTCTTCACCGTGGATGAAAAAACCCACGACGCCGACCTGATGGAAAAAGGCCGGGAAGTCATCTCCCCCGGCCATCCGGAAGATTTCGTGCTGCCGGATCTGGGAACCGCCTTTGCGGAAATGGACGAAGATCCACGCCTGACGGAAAAAGACAAACTGCGCCGCAAAAATGAACTGACCAAACAGCTTGACGAAACGGGAGCGCGCCTGCACACCACCTCCCAGCTGCTGAAGGCCTACTGCATTTACGAAAAAGACGTGGAATACGTCGTCAAGGAAGGCAAGGTCATCATCATCGACCAGAATACGGGCCGTGAAATGCCGGGACGCCGCTGGAGCGACGGTCTGCACCAGGCGGTGGAAGCCAAGGAAGGCGTGGAAGTGGAGCGGGAAAACCAGACGTACGCGACCATCACCATCCAGAACTACTTCCGCCTGTACAAAAAACTGGCGGGCATGACCGGCACGGCGGAAACGGAAGCCGCGGAATTCCATGATATTTACAAGCTGGACGTTCTTCCCATCCCGACCAACCGCCCCTGCATCCGCAAGGATCAGAATGACCTCATCTTCAAATCCCGCCGTGAAAAATTCAATGCGGTGGTCAACAAAATCCAGGAACTTCACGACAAAGGCCAGCCCATCCTGATCGGCACGGCCAGCGTGGACGCCTCCGAAACGCTCTCCCGCATGCTCAAGAGGGCCAAAATCCCCCATGAAGTTCTGAACGCAAAAAACCACCAGCGCGAAGCGGAAATCGTGGCGCAGGCCGGCAAGCGCGGAGCCGTCACCGTCTCCACCAACATGGCGGGCCGCGGCACGGACATCAAACTGGGCGAAGGCGTAGCCGACCTCGGCGGCCTCTTCGTCCTGGGTACGGAACGCCATGAATCCCGCCGCATTGACCGCCAGCTGCGCGGCCGCTGCTCCCGCCAGGGGGACCCCGGCGCCTCACAGTTCTTCATCTCCTTTGAAGACGACCTGATGCGCAACTTCGGCGCGGCGGAACGCATGACCAAGATGATGGAACGCCTGGGCGTAGCCGACGGTGAAGCGCTGGAACACAGTTTCCTGAACAAATCCGTGGAATCCGCCCAGAAACGGGTGGAACAGCGCAACTACATGTGGCGCAAGCACGTGCTGGACTATGACGACGTAATGAACAAGCAGCGCGAAATCGTTTACGGATACCGGAATGAAGTGCTTTCCACGGAAAACCCGCGCGAAATGATTTACGATATTCTGGAAGAAGTAATCGCCACGCGCGCCCATGAATTCCTGGACCCGGATGCAGAAGGCGTCACCCACCCGGACGAATTGCTCGCCTGGATGAACGCCTCCTTCCCGCTGGGGCTCACGGCGGAGGCCGCCAAGCTGGAAGAACGGCCCATAGACGACACCATTGCCTTCCTCATTGACAAGGTCAAGGCCACTTATGAAGACAAGGCTTCCCGCGAACGCCCGGAATACCTGGACCACATGGAACGCCAGATCATCCTGGGGGCCATTGACAAAATGTGGCAGGAACACCTGTACAACATGGACTCCCTGCGGGAAGGCGTGCGCCTCCGCGCCCAGGGGCAGAAAGACCCCCTGGTGGAATACAAATCGGAAGCTTACGATCTCTTCATCACCCTGATGGAAAGCATCAAGAGCGAAGCCATCAGCAACCTCTTCAAGAGCACCACCAACCTGGACGCCTTTGAGGACTTCCTGGCCAGCCTGCCCCAGTTTGAATCTTCCGACGAAAACCAGGAAGGCGGAACCAGCCTGCCGGAAATCGGCTTTGACGGCATGCCTTCGGACCTGCTCTCCGCCCTGAGGGAACAAGTCTCCCGGGCACGTGAACAACAATCCGCCCGGCAGGCGGAACCGGAACAGGCCCCGGCCGTCATTTCCGACGCCACCACCATTGGGGAAGGTTACAAACCAGCCGTGGCTGAACCCAAACTGGTCATGCCCAAGCGCAAGGTCAGCGTCGTGCTCCGCAAGGAAGAATCCCCCCAGGCGCCGGCGGAAACGCCGGTCCCCGGAGAAGGGGAAGAAATTGCCGTCACTCTGGACTCCCAGGACTTTGCGGAAACCATGGACAACCGGGATTCCGCGGATACCCGCACATTCTAAAAAAACCGCGCATCACTTACAAGGCCGGGGGAAACGGGAATGTCCGTTTTCCCCGGCCCCAAACTTCCGGTCCGCCTTGGCTACGCTCCCTCCCAACAAATCCGCCAATGTCCGTTCCGTGCTGGAGTATGTTCCGTACTTCAGGGATAAAATCTTTGCCGTGCACGTGGAACGCCCCCTGGTGGATTCCGGGGAATTGGTGGATGCCCTGCTGGACCTGGACGTACTGCAGGAAATAGGCGTCAGGCCCGTTCTGATTGTGGAAGGGGCGGACGCCTCCGCGCTGTACGAACACACGCGCGTCTGTGAAATGCGCTCCGCCCTGGTGGAAGCGCCATTGAAGGGCGGCCAGCTTGTCCGGGAAAGAGTCCGGGAAATTCTGGGACGTCACCAAATTCCCGTGGTGGCTTCCGGCCGTTCCGGCTCCTTTGACCCGGAATCCGTCCATATGGCCTTCAGTCTGGGGGCCTCCAAATACATCGCCCTGCTCAATGACCACAAGGTTCCGTCCCTGGACGGACGCCCCATTGCCGCCATTCTGGAATCGGAAGTAGCGGAGCTGGCAGGAAACGTAACCCACCGCGAACTGCTTGACCAGGCAGCGGAAGCCTGCCGGGCGGGAATCCCCCGCGTGCATCTGCTGGACGGAAAAATGCGCGGCGTGCTGGTGGAGGAACTCTTCTCTGAAGAAGGCGTAGGAACCATGGTCCACACGGACTCCTACCGGGAAATACGCCCGCTGAAGGAAGAAGACATTCCGGAACTCCTCTCCATGATCGCCCGTTCCGTAGTGGACTCCAAATTGGTCAACCGGAACTATGAAGACATTGCCGCCAGAATAGACAGTTACTACGTGCTGACCCTGGACGACAGCATCGTGGGCTGCGTTGCCGTTTATCCCTACCCGGAGCACCATAGCGCAGAACTGGGCTGCCTGTACATCAAGCACCGCCATGAAGGCCGCGGCTATGGCCGCGCACTATGTGAATTTGCCAAAAGAAAAGCGGAGGAAATGGGAATGGAATTCATCTTTGCCCTCTCCCAAAGCGCCGTCCATTACTTCCGGGACCGCATGCATTACGCGGAATTTTCCCGCGACAGCCTGCCCCCGGAACGCCTGCGCACTCTGGAACTCAGCGGGCGCAAATCCGGGGTTTTCGGGTTAAGGCTGAAATAGTTTTCTATTTACCTCTCTGCCCCGTTCCTGCTTATGGGCGGAATCCCCTGCACCAAATGGACGGGTAGCTATTCCCGTCTCTCGTTAAAGGGTATATAGTAAATTCGGGAAAGGTCTTCCATTTTTCTTTTCCTCCTGAAATTTTCTGCCCGCCGAAAAAATATCAGCAATAATAATTTGATAATAAAAATCTTATAATATAACCACATAACTAAAAAAGAATTATGCGGATTTTTAATCCGTCCCCGGCTACGGCTTCTCCGAGCCTTTCGGGTTTAGCTGCTCTGATGATGCGCCGCAGCATCTAAAACCCATTTTCCCCCCCTCCGCCGCATTTCCAAAAACAATGCGGTTTTTTATTTTCCAGTACCTGTCCGGTATCGGAGCCTTCACTTCATGCGGCATCCTGAACGGCAAAATCCTGAGAAAAGAAAACGCAGCTTCTCACAAGCGGGATTCCAATCCAACATTCATATCCCCGTGTGGATATATGCACCGGAATAACAGTACTCCACGGTTTTCCAGAGCGGAAAGTGCCGGGGGGAGGCTTCCAATTGTCAATCAAGCTGTGCATCATTGTGCATGCTTTTTTGACCATATGATACCCTTTTTCACTGTTTTCTAGCATGATGTGCAATATATGCACTAAAAGTAACAAGCCCCTTAAACCGTTGGATTTAAGGGGCTTTGAAGATGGTAGCAGGGAGGTGATTTGAACACCCGACCAAAGGCTTATGAGGTCTTTTTCCTTCTACTCATTATCAATTAGTTATGCGTTTTACATTTTGTTAGTGCATTATAGTGCATAGTTCATAAATATGCTTTGTTTGTGGCAATGTTGGCAATGTATATACTACTACGCTATACGCGCGCACAAGCGCGCACGAGAAGCCTTATTTAGTCCTCTTACATTCCCATGATGGCATGATCCAGCCCTGAAAAAAGGGGGGGGGGGAAGGAATCTCTTTGCCTGGGGGCGTTCCGCCCGGTGCTTGGGTGACTGGCGGGGGTATTTTTCTGAAAGTGGAACGGAGTTTTTACGGAACGCAACGCCGTTATTATTAGCATGTTGTAATATAAAAATCCAGCGGAAAACGGAACAGACAGAAAGAGAAAGCGGGGAATAAGGAAAAGGAAAAATAGCATGCCAAGACGACCAACGGAAGACAGTTTGAAAGTGCGGGCTCTGGCGAAAGCTCACGGCAAAACGGAGCGCTGGGCCCGGAAACAGCGGGAAAAGAACACGCCCATGTGGCAAGAATTCTGTGAAGGGAAACAGGTGGCCAGCCCGGCAAAACGGGAAGACGCCCAGGAAAGAACGGATCTGGAAAAAGCAGAACTGATTTGCACGGAAGCCTGGGCCGCATGGCAAGGAATGAACGGATTGCTGAACGCGGCCCTGAAAGATCCCGGCAAGCAGGATATTATTCCGTCCCTAGCCCGCGCCACCAGGGAATCCCGGAAACAATGGGAAGATGCCACCAAGCACCGGGAAGCGCTATTGCGTGCGGCGGGATTATGGATCCCGGTGGAACGGGTCATGGCAATCCGCACACACTTGAAACCGCTTGGATCCGTCATTGAAAAGCTGGAAGTGAACATTGCGGGCCGCCTGTCTCCGGAAAACCGACATGAATTTTATCAAGCCTTTGAAACCGCCATGCCGGAATGGAACACGGGAATCCGAAAAATGGATGAATATATCACAAGCCTGTTGCCATGTTAGAAGATCTCCTATTTCAGCCACGGGGAAGTGTAGTGGAATGGGTAGAACGGGAATTGAGGCTGCCGCGGGAAACCTCCCCAAATGCGCCGGGCCCCGTGTCCCTGGATCGTCAGCCTTACATGCGAGAACCGCTGGAATGCCTACGTAATACCCGGATTGAACACTTGTATCTGGTTTGGGCAGCCCAAACCGGAAAAACAACGCTGGATCTCCTGGCCCTTGCCTATTTATTGGAACACGATCCCATGCCCTTGCTATGGGCCCTCCCATCCGATAATCTGGCCGCGCCCTTTTCCCGCAACCGCCTTCAGCCGTTTCTGAAAGCGAATCCCTGCCTGTCCCGGCATATCCTCCGGAATCCCGCATCTTTTGCCCCGCTGGAAATGACGCTGGACAATATGCCGATCTACATGACCGGCGTGACCAGCCCGGCCCGTCTGTCATCCCGGCCCATTGCTTACGTTATCCAGGACGAAGAAGCGAAATTTGAACATATCAACAAAAAGGAAGCGCATCCGTCCGCCCTGATCGAAGAACGTACAAAAGCCTTTCCCCGGCGGTTGATCATCCATAGCAGTACACCGAACGTTGAAGATGAACCCTACTGGCAGGGCTACAGCCTGACGGATTGCCGGGAATACTTCATGCCCTGTCCCCATTGCGGGATGTGGATCCGGTTTGAATTCAGCCGGACAACGCTGGTTTGGGACGGGGACAGCCTGGAAGAGATTGAAGCCAGCGCCCGCTATGTCTGCCCGGATTGTTCGCGGCCCATTTATGACGCACAAAAAATAGACATGATGCAGGCGGGAGAATGGAGGGCCACCAATGAAGCCGCGCATCCGTCCCGGCGCGGGTATCATTTGAATTCGCTTTATTCCCCTTTCGTCTCCTTTGGTCAGTTTGCCCGTAAATTCGTAGAAAGTTCCCGCGCCCTTCTGGCGCAAATGGAATTGCAGAACTTCCGGAATTCCTGGGAAGCCCTGCCTTACTCAAAATATCAGGTTAAAGTGAAAGATCAGGCTGTGGAAGCCCTGAAAACTTCCGCGTACCGTCGGGGAGAAATGCCCCCCGTGGAACCGCTGTACCTGGTGGCCGGCTATGATCCGGGGGAACTACAAACGCATTGGGTTGTTTGCGCCGTGTCAGCCGGCGGGGAATTATGGGTTATCGACTGGGGAACCATCCTAAGTTTCCGGACGGAGGGAGGCCGGAAAGGCGTTGCCGCCCATTTCCCCGGATTGCTGTATCAGGCCGGGGATCAAATCTTTCAGCCGGCGCTGGGATTAGTAGATTCCGGCTGGAGCGCGGAAGCGACCTATACGGAATGCGCCCTGATGCCCGGCCAGCTTTATCCAACAAAAGGATCCGCCGCGGGGTTTGGCGTCTGGAATCGCACGGATTTGAAAACGCATCCGGGCCTTGAACTGTACACCTATCAGGACCGGGCCGCAAAAATCGAACTATACGCCGAACGCATTGCACACGGACGCGGCCCTGGGCTGCACCTTCCGGGGAACGCGGATCCGGATCTGATCAGGGGATTGAGCGGGCAAGTACTAGAAGAGAAACCCGGCAGCCCCAGCCAATGGAAGAAAATTGCCGGAGACCACTATGGCGACTGCGTGAAGCTCTGCATGTTTTCCTGGTGGGTCCTGAAATCATCCGTCCCGGATCCCGAACCGGAAGAAGAGAGAGAAAGAGACGGCGGGGAATAAAGTATGAGCGGATTTTCTCAAGAAAGTTTAGATGCCCTGGCGGAGACTTACAGCCTCCAGGAACTCAAGGCCAAAAGAAAGGAAGTAGCGGACAAGCTACTTGAACTTGACATGATCACATCCGCCAGCGGGGGCGGCGGCAGTAGCTACAGCCGGCAACAACGCATGGACGCGGAAAGCCTACTGGCCGCCCTGAACATGGCGATCAAGGCGAAGACGGGGCAATCTCCGAATCCGGGACAAAGCGTTACTATTGTAGGATTTAGGAATACAGATTATTGACATGAAACGACGCAAGAGAAAATACAAGTTACGCATGAACAAGGCAGATTTGGGCTCCATGCCGGAGGCCCTGAACCAGCCCCGCACCCTACCCCCTCAAATGTTCGGAGGCATCCAGGGCGCCCTGCCCTGGGCTAACGGCATGTTGTACTGGCCCACGCTGGATGACGCCGCGGAAATGGATGATTATGACCGGGCCGCCGTCATGCGGGCTGCCCGTTACCTGTACAAAAATTCAGGAGTAATCCGGAAAGCAGTCCGGGACATTTGGCTATTGCAGGGCTGCCTGATGCCTATTCCTACGACGCAAGATCGGGACTGGAACCGAAAAGCCCGCGCGGCCTTTCTGGCGCGGGTGGCCAGCCCCGCCGCTTTTGACGTTACGGGAAAATTATCCTGGAAAACCATGCAGGCATGGGCCGAAAGGAAAACCAGCATTGACGGCGATTGCCTGTGCGTTCTGGCCCGCGGCCTGGACGGCGGGGGAATGGTGGCCTGGTACAGCGCGCCGAAGATAATCACCCCGCCGGGACTGGGTAAAGAAGACGGCTGGAACCAGGGTGTAAAAACAAACGCACAGGGGCGCCCGGTTGCTTATGGCCTGGAAACGGCGCCGGGCCGCTGTATCGTCATCCCCGCCGGCTGTGCCATCCTGTACCAGCGAGATCCGGATCCGGCGGTTCCACGCGGGGAATCAGATCTAATCCACGCCATCCGGCACGGGGTGGATATTGCGGAAATACACGGCTTTACAAAAGCAAGCGTGAAACTGTCCGCCGCCGTGGGATTTGTCGAAACGAAAACGGAGGCAGACAAGGCCCCCGGAATGGCCGCCGCCATTGGGGGCAAAAAGAAACCGGGCTGTGACGAAAAGCCGGAAAATCCGGCGCAATCCTTTGAAGTCGTCACCGGCGGCGGGGCCCGTGTAGTCAGCCTTGCCCCAGGGCGTGATCTGAAAGCCATTTATGACCAGCGGCCATCCCCCAACGTGGCCGCCTTCATCCGCGATTTGCTTGCGGAAATCGCCTACGGCGTGGGACTGGACGCAGAAGTCCTCTATGACATCAACACGTTAGGAAGCGCGGCGGCCCGGCTGATCCTGTCAAAATTGCGGCGCTGGATCGACGAACGGAAAGACGCGCGGGAAGTGTACATGAACCGGATTTACCGGCATATAGTAGCGCTGGAAATGGAGGCGGGGCGCCTCCCCCGCTGTAAAGATCCCGCCTGGGAAAATGTGTCCTGGGTGGGTCAGCGTGATTTGACGATTGATTTAGGCCGTGAAGGGGGCCTGGCAATCAATCTGATCCGGGAAGGACTGGCGGACGCGGACCGCTGGACGCTCGCCACGGAGGGCATGACCGCGGAAAGCATTTTGGACCGCCGGGCGGATTTGTTGCGCCGGGCTCATGAAATTGCCGAATCCTCCGGCATCCCCATCACGGAACTTTTGCCTGGCGCCATCGGCTCCACACATGCGGCCCATGACGTTCACCCAGGCCCGCCTCCGGAAGACGATGAACCGGAAAATGCCGGCAACGGGGAAAAGAGCAAAAGAGACGGCGGGGAAAATATATAGGGAAACCTGTATCATATCATGAATAGAAAAAAAACATACCAGTTGCCCATGCTGACCATGCAAGCCGGAACCTCCGGAGCCGTGGCGGTAGTGGACGTTACCGGGGTTATTGGGTGGGATGACGCCCAATGCCTTGAATTTGCCGATAAGCTGAAAGCCGCCGCCAATCAGGGCGCGTCCAGCATCACCTTGCGCGTCAACTCGCCCGGCGGGGACGTTTTTTCCGCGTTGAGCATGTATGATGCCATCCGGTCATGCAAGATGCCTGTCCGGGCAGAAGGCCATGGCCTGGCCGCCAGCGCGGCAAGCCTGTTGTGCATGGCCGCCGATACGGTAGCCATGAGCGAAAGCGCTAAATTCATGGTGCATCAACCCTATGCGGGCGTTTGGGGGAACCCGGATGAAATCATGAATTATGCGGCCATGCTGATCAAGGAACGGGAAAAAATGTTCGGCATTTACGGCGAAAAATGCGGGAAATCCTGGGAACAGGTCAGCAATGACCACAAGGCAAGCGTCTATTACAGCGCAGCGGAAGCCATAGCTTACGGCTTTGTGGATGAAGTCATCCATGACGACGAAAGCGCCGGAAACGGTGAGGATGAAGAAGAAGAAGAAGAAAACGCCGGAGACGAAGACGACGAATCCACATCCACCGCGGAAACCGGCAACAATGACGAAGAAAACGACGAAAGCCCTACAGGGGAAGAAGGGGAAGACGAAGACGAGGAAACCGCCCCGGCGGCAGGCATGACCGGAAGCCGCCTGAACCTGAAAAACGCCGCGGGGACCATCTGCATGCGTATTTTTGGCCTTACGGGATCCGGGAAGAAGAAGGATCCCTTGAAAGCGCTGAAAACGCAAAACAGCCGCCTAGCCGCCATGAACAAGGGCCTGAAGGCCCAAGTGGCGAAGCTGAAAGCCGCCCAGGATCAACAGGCGTCAATCACGGAACAACTGGTGGAAAAACAGGTTACGGCCAGATTGGCGGCCCTGAATATTCCCGCTTCCGATCTACCGTCAGCCACGGAAACCGAAATGACCGCCCCGGCGCAAACGGTAGCCCTGCCCGCCAGCCGGGAAGAATTCATGGCCCTGTCCGTGGATGACCGCCTTGCCGTCACATCCGCCCATCCGGAGGCCGTGAAAAAATGGCTTTGAGCGCGATTGAGATTCCTACGTCCCGGCCCGTCAGACCGGGGAATCAACCAAGAAAGAAATCATACGATGCCAACTCTTTACGGTACAACGCCGGAATTCGGGATCAAAAACAGCGAATCCGGGATCCTTGTCGAAAGCATGAATTTTGACGGGTCCATGGAGAAATACGAACAGAAGGATCATATGGGAAAAGTCATTGGTGTTTACATCATTGACGAAAAATTAGGCTTCAGCATGTCCGGCGCCCTCCCCCTGGGAGGGGATTATACGCTGACCATGGGAAGCACCCTTCTTTTGAACAATACCATTCCGCCCATTTGGAACAACACGCCAAAAGCCACAACGGTATTCATCGAGACTGTCAAGCGCAGCATGACCAACACGGGCCCCGTGAAACTGGACGTAAGTGGAACCGTTTATGCGTTCGGAAGCGCTTCTTCCGAAGAATAACAACATATTAACATTCAACTATTAGAAAACAAAAAAACATATGACTATCGCCAATAAAGGAAACAAGCCGTTTAATATGAAGGATCTGTTCCCGGTCACGAATTTGACCGATCAGAAGCCCAGCATGCACATGACGGAAAACACGAACAGCATTGCCGGCCTGGGCTGGAAAACTGTTGCAAGCAAAAGCCTTGCCGCGGTAAGCGAGGTTTTTGCCCCGCTGGACCGTTACACAACGGACTACACAAATGAAATTGTAACTTTTGGGCCTGGCCGGGCCGTCACGCTAACCATTGAAATTGCCAAAAAAGTAGGGGAAGCCCTCAAGAACACGAAAGATTGGAACGTTTCAGCCGTCGAAACGGAAGCCGTTGAAATTGAGTGCAACCGCTACAGCCGCCCGTTCCTGGTCACATCCTATGACATGGCCGCCGGAAGCCGCCTGGAAGGGAAGCTGAACAAGGCTATTGAAACCGTAGCCAAGGCCGTCCTGAAGGACTTGCATACGCAGATCAAGGCCGCCAAGCCGGAAGTAATTTCCGGCCTGACGCTGGAAAGCTTCACGCCGGAATACGTGGCAACCGTACTTTCCGGACTGATCATCCCGGAAGTGTCCGCCCTGACGGTGAATCCCACCTACCACGCCAAGCTGACGCCTTATAACGCGGACAGCCTGAAATTGGAAACCGGCGTGTACGGGATTGGCGGCATTTACAAGGCTACCGGCCTGGAAGCCCTGTCTGACGATAAAAAAACCATTGGATATATGGGGTATGAAAATGCCATCGGCATCATCAGCCGCCAGCCCTTGATCCCCACCGAAAACGGCGCCATTTTTGTTTCCGAACTGGGCAGCATCGGCGGCATCAAGCTGTACCTGAAACAATGGGTTGTGCCTGGGATGGAAGGTGTTATGCACTCCGTAGAAGCCGCCGTGGGAACCGTTGTGGCCCTGCCGGAAAATCTGCGGCTGTTGAGTACCGCCGCCGCGGCATCCGAATCCGCGTCCGAAAAAGCCTCCGGAGAAGAAGACCCTGCGGCATAACTACCCCGGTATTTGCTGAACTATAACCTGGGCCGCCGTCGGAACCGTGCAAACGTCCGGGCGGCGGCCCTTTTCCCTATGCTATCATAAATGAGTGTACGCGAGTTATTAAAGGCCGGAGGGGATGACATGATCCGGGAATTGGGGGAACGTGTACGGCTGTTGCGTAAAGGCTCCGTGTATGCGGATTGTTACGCCGTTGTTTCCCCCGCCGCCGTGGGGTACACCGTAGAAATCGGAGGCGCGGAAAAACAGGTCACGGCACATTGCATGTTGAGAGCCCATGATCTTCCCCAGCGTCCGCATGCCGGAGACCGCCTCACCGTTTCCGCCCCGCTGGGGGATCAGCCGGTCATATATTATATTACCACGGTAACAAGCGGGAACTCAGATCCCATGATCCACATGGATCTTGCGTCATGAAAATCCGGACAGAATTCCACATGGCCGGATTCACCCGGCTTTGCCGGGAACTGGAAGCCGGCGCCCGTGAGGCGGCTCATGAAGCTGCCCTGGACTATGGCCGGATTTTCACGAAAGCGGCGATTGACTGGACGCCGCCTTCAGGCGGGGGGAGAAATGGATCCCGCGTCCAGGGAGCGGAAGCGAAAAACCGCCAGGAAACGCGGATCCGCTGGGATATTATGGGCTCTGAATTTGCCAAGCCCCGCTATTACCGTTCCCGCGGCCAACTTATGACTTATGACGACGGAGCGCACCATCTTTCCCCGTTCATGCTCGCCCGCCCTAAAGATCCCGTGCTGATTGTGGATCCGCGCACGCACTTGAAACGATTTGGGATGAAACGCGGCCGGAAGGGAATGAAGCTGGACTGGCACGGCCCGCGGGCCTGGACGACAAAACAGGCCCTGAACGCGGAATATAAGCGGCGCCTGGCGCGCGTGGGGCGCATGGCCGCCGGATGGATGGCCGGAGCGGTATTGAGCGGACGGAAAACCGGAATCCCCGCCTGGGTGAAACGCCACGGAACCGGCGGCGGGCGGGCCCGGCTGGTGAACCGCCGTGGAAAGTGGGAAATAATCATCACCAATTCCACAGCGTACCACCCCAACATGAATTTTATTATCAATCAATTGCTTGACGAAGTGGTGAAAGCAAAAATACGGAAGCGCGATGAAAAAGTGAAATCATGGCTGTTGAAAAAGGCGCAGCGCACCATGAGGGGATAACCGGAAACATATCATGAAATCATGATACCTATTTTCAAAGCAGGCGATCCTTTAAGCGCAGGAAAATTCAATGCCCTGGGTGACAGCATCCGCCACCTGTCAGAAAACGTCAGCACCGCGGGGGAAATGATGGTTCCGCAGCACTTTGACGCCCTGCCCCAGCCGGAAATGGATTTTTCAGTTTTATACCGGAAGGACGACGCGGGGGCCTGGGGCTGGTGCTGCCACCAGGGCCGCGTGATTGTTAAAGGGAAAGAATATGTTGTTGGAGAAAAAGAATGGACCCTGATTGCGGGCGATACCTACACCGGGGGGATCAAGCTTGTTGTGACGCTGGATGATGCCGGGGAATTTTCTTCCGGCGTGGTCCAGGAAGGAACCGCCGCGGAAGGAAGTGGAACCTCCCTGGAATTTTCGTTGGCTACCATAGGGGAAGAACTGGTTTGGCAGCACGCCGGGGGGCCTGTTTATATTATCCGCCCGGACGAAATTGTCATTAAAGCCGGGAAAGGAATTCAGGCGGAGGAAGAAGAAGAAAACGGAGAAAACGGAAATAAAATAAAAACATGGAAAATCAGCGCCTTGATTGAGGACGCGAAAGAACCTTCCAGCGCGGACTGTTCTTTAATTTACAAGGAAAAGGAAGACGGCGGAGACGCTGATGGAGATCCTTATAAGCTCAAATTATTATGTTCTTCCGACGGCTCCGTCAACATTGAGGATAAAGAAGGGAAGCTGTCTTTATCCGCCCAAAAAGTGGAACCTGGGGATGGCCTGGAATGGAAAAAGGGCCAGGACCAGGACGGGAATGACATTGATACGCAGATTTTACAGATCAAGATTGATTCAACGGCGGTAGAATCCAAAACGCCGGGGGAAAATGGGAAATGGCCTCTGGACTTGTCAGTTTCTCCGAAGGGTTTGGCCGGGGAACTTGATTTAACGGTAGATACCAGCGTCCATGATTTAGGTGGAGGCGCTAAGGTAGGCTTGTCCACGGAGGCGGGGGCTCTGTCCCTCATAGTCACTCCTGGGGGCGCCGCGGAAGAATTGAGTTTTCGCGCCCCTTTGCGGAAAAATGGGAAATATGTGGTGCTGGATTATGAATCAAGTTGGTCTGATGCCGTCAACGGCGTGAAGGCAGGCTTGTTTATCCGGAATAATAAATTGGCGGTGGAACTGTACGCGGAAACGGCGCCGGATGGCTCTGATAGTCTTATAAGCGATTCCTGGACGGTGTTGTTTTGCGATAGCGATCACGCAATACGCCTGCACCGGGACGAAAACGGAAAAATCTATATCCAGCAGGGGGAATGGATTGTGACCTCCAAAATTTATGCACCAATAAATTAAATAAAATGAACTACGCAATATTTTTATATCGAGACGATCACCAATGCTTGAAAATATGCATGGAACAAATACGGAGAATAGACCAGGCCGCCCAATTTTATTTATTTGATGACGCGGCGAAGCCTTTATTCCCGGCACAAGTCCCCACGGGAAACGATATATCCTACAAAATCACCTATTTTGCCCGCGGGGGGAACCTGAACGGCCTGGAATGCGTGCGCGGCATGCTGGGGTGCATGCTGGACATACCGGGGGATGATCCGGTCATCAAGATTGACGCTGATACGCTGCTTATGGATCCGGCGGAAATCACGCGCAGCCTGAAAGACCGCGGGAAGGTGGCGGGGGGGATGCAATGCCGTGTGCCGCTTGCCTGGGCCGGCTGTTGCTACTGGATCACGCGTCCGGCCATCAAAGCCGCGCTGGAATTGCTGTCCCGGCGGGAATGGCCGGAACATGCCCGTCAGGAATATCCGGAAGACCAAACCATTTCAAAAATTCTGTTATACCTGTACGGATCCGCCGGGGTGGACGTGCTGGAATTCCGGGGCGGGCGGCGTCTGATTGGCGTGCGGACGTGTGATCCGCGCGATCTGGCGGAAATCGCCCGCCTGGCGCGCGGCGGCGTGTGCGCGGTGCATTGCGGGCAAATGGCGTTTTATCACCCCATTGTGGAACGTGACGGAGGGACGATCCGGGAAGCGTGCGCGCGGATTATGGAAGCCGTGCTGGAAGGGGAGCTGAAAGAGAAAGAGGGGATATAGTTATATGCGAGAAATAACCAATACCACATCCATTCTTTCCGGCGATCTGCCCCAGGCGGAAGTGAACGGCCTGAAAGTCCGGCCTGTCAGCCTGTCAAGCATGGCTATGCTGGAACTCCTGAATAACTCCTGCCTTACACAACTGAACCGCCGCCGGGAAGGTCCATTATTGGAAGACGGCGCGGAGACTGCGGAAAATCCTCCGGAAAAAATGAGCATGTATGCCCTGGCGGAATTTGTCTGGATCCATGCGGCTCCGGAAGAAGACGTGGTGCGGCTGGTGGCCGGCGGCGGTTTTGACGATGCGGCAGCCATCCGCCGGGCCGTCCTGGCCTTTGCCGGAAAAGTGGGTTTTGGCGCGCTGGGGGAAATTGTGGCGGGCATGACGCGCGAAATGAACGCGATCATGTCTGCCCAGGCGGAGGGGATCAAGGATCCGGACGGGGCGCCCTCAAAAAACTAGCGGAGCCGGACGGGTGGGCGGGATTGATTATGATCATGGCCCGCGCGACCGGCTGGACGGAATACTATATCAAGCACATGCCGTTGAAAATCCTGCTCCAATACGTCCATGCGTGGCTGGTCCAGGAAGGCAATGCTACCCGCTGGGCCTATGCAGACCGGGCAAAACAACGTGCCATGCGGTCCCGGATTGCTGAAATCATCGAACAGGACAATTCATTTTTAGATACTTATGGCGATTGAGCAAGTACAGCGCAGTTATTGCGTAGTCAACAAAGGGAAAGGGGAGCCTGTCTCCGGGGGCTATACGGAAGAAACCTGGGAAGGAACCTGGGCTGAAATGTGCGCCTATGCGGACCGCCAATCAGCCGCCGGCGGGGATTTATGGAATATCACCGCCACCGTTACCCGGAAAGCCGGGGATTTTGCGGAATGCCGGGTGCGCCGCCAGGCCATGGACGGGAAGGAAGGGGAAGAATTTGAAATGCCGGGAAGTACCCGTGAAAGCCCGCAGTATTCCCTTTCCGTGACCTGCGTGCCGCAGCCCATTTTAACGCACAAACTTGCGGAAAGCTATTCCGGGGAAAAGCTGGACGCCCTGAAAAGGCTGGTGAACGGGGGCTGCATGGGGACCAAGATTGACATATCGAAAGACGGGCAGCCGGTCACACAAAAGACCATCAGAAGCATTCTTGCGGATGATAACAGTAAATTGATTGAAAAGATAAAAAAGGGCGTCACGAGCTTTTACAGCCCGCAAATTGTGTTGCAAGCCCGTTACAAAGTAACGGATCCCGGAACGATCAATTATCAGAAAGCCTGCACGATTGCCGCGCCGCCGGGGCCGTTTGAATCCCCCTCCGGAAAATTCAACTGGATGAGCATGGGGACGTCCGTGGAAGGATCCGGGAAGGAATGGCAAGTGACGGATACCTACATGCTTTCCGGTCCGGACGGCTGGGACGAAGACATCTACGACAAATAAACCATGAATACCGAAATTGTTGCACAAATTATCGCAGAAGGGCTTCAGGAACGCCCGGAATTCGCCGGCGTCCCTGTCTGGGAACCAACGGACGGAGAGAAGGAAGGGGACAAGGCCCTAATGGTGAATGTAACTGGCTCGGATGAAATCATTTCCGGAAATTTCACCTACCAAATTTCCGGGGAAATCATGTACCGGCAACGGTATGCGGAAGCGGAGCCCGCCGCCCTGGTGCTGGATGTAACTGCCTTTTCCCGCGCCTGCGCGGAAGTCATGGCCGCGCTTGCCGGGCGCCGAAACGGCCAGGACGCGCCCGTCGCCTGGGTAGTCCTGGGGGCGTCATCATCCCCCGCGCTTGCCGGCACATCGGAAACGTTCATGGTTTATAAATGCAATTATGAATTATTCATTCAATTTTAACAAATTATAAATATTATGCCGGATAAAAAAAACGAAGACGGCGGCGCCATCCTGACGCCGGAAGATTTTGACAGCACGCGCAACACGGAACTTGCCGCGTGCCTGATCACATTGGGGTTCCCGCTCCTGAACAACACGCCGGGCTTTTCCCGCGTGATTGGCGAGGGGATCGCCGGGCCCGGCGGGGCTGTCACCTGGTGGTTTGGGAAACGTAGTCGGGATGGGAAATACACCATGGGAGAAGTGCTTGCTCGCTGGGAGGACTGGGACTGGCTGAACGATCCGAACAACCTTGATCCTCTGGCCTATATCATCACAGGCTTTCACAATAAGCGGCGGCTGGTGGACGAAGTGAAAAAGCGGGAAGTCATGGTGCTTGTGCAATCCGGCGCCCGCCATGCCCTGTTTTCCAAAAACTGTTCCCGCTCCACCCTGGACCGGGTAGAGCGATTCATGGGATTTTAACCGTTTGAAGCTATGCCTGACGTAACTGTGACGCTGGGAGCGGATGCCGCTGAATTCAAGCAGGCATTGACGGAAATTCAGAAATCCGTGGATTCCCTGGTGAATTCCACCACGGCAAAAACGGCCCGGATTGGCCTTGCGTTTTCCGGCGTGAAAGACATGGTTTCCACGGCCTTTGCCGCGATTGACGGCGCTGTTCAAAAGGCTTTTGATTTTGTCGCGCCGGCGGCGGCCATTCAGCGCGTGGAACGGGAATTGACGGGCCTGACGGGCAGCGCGGATGAAGCAAAGCGCATCCTTGAAACCATCAATGACTGGGCTCTGACCTCCCAATATACCCCCACGGAAATGTTCAAAAATGCCGCCCAGTTAATCCGCGGCGGCATTTCCGAAAGTTTTGCGCCTGATCTGGTCCGCCAGCTTGCCACCATTGCCCAGGGGGACCAAAGCAAAATGAATGCCCTGGTGGCCGCCATGGTCAAGGGTTCCGGGGGGCTGAAAGGGTTTAATTCCGAAATCATGGAGGCGTTCAACGCCGCCCAGGTGGATCTGATGGGAGCCATGGAAAAAACGTCCGGCCTGTCCGGCTATGCCCTCCAGGAGAAACTGAAAGAAGGGATTGGATTTGACGATGTGGCCGCCGCCATCCGGGAACTTGCCAAGGAAGGCGGCCCCCTGAAAGACGCGGAAAAGGAAGTGGGGGAAAGCTGGGAAGGGTTGCTGAAACGGGCGGAAAACGCCTGGGGCAACCTGCAGGAAAATTTTGGCGCCGGCTTGCTGGGACCGTTAAGCGCCCTTTTGGAACAAGTGGACGCCCGGCTGGTGGGATGGGGGGACGGCGCCGCGGAATGGGGGCAAAGAGCGGGGGATCTCCTGTTCCGGGCCGCTGATGCCGCCATGGCGTTAGGCGACGCGGCGGGGCCCGCCCTGGCCCTCATTGCGGACAACGCGGATCATGTCTCTATGGCTGTTCTTGGGATTGGGGCGGCGTTTCTCACGTCCCGGTCTCAAATGGTGGCCGCCATGGCGCAGACAAAAGGCAGCCTGACGTCCATGTCCTCCTGGGTATTGCTCGCCAAAGGCAGTTGGGCGGGGCTGTGGAATGCCATCCGGACGGGCGCCGCCACGGCGGCGGGCGTGGTCCGCGCCGCGGCAGCGGGAATCGCGTCATCCGTCCGCGCAGCCATGGTTGCCATCAAGGGCGCCATTATTTCAACGGGGGTAGGCTTGGCCGTAGTGGCGATTGGTGAAGGGATCTCTTACATTTATCGTCAGCTTTCCGGCGCGCCTGCAGTCCCCGCCGGCGCGGAAAATGACCAGGAAGCCCGCACCCGTGCGGGCGATCGCGTAAGGAAAGCACAATTTCTTGATAATGAGTGGAAAGCGTATGAAGAAGGCATGAAAAATGCCAATACGGAAACGGATGTGGACGCCGTAGGGAACAGGATTTTAAACAATTTGCGCCGCGCGGAAGAAGAACTGGAATATGTTGCTGAGACCGCCGGCGAAGAATCGGCGGAATGGAAGGATCAGGCCGCCGTGGTGGGGAGCCTGACGGATCTTTACACCCTTTATCAATCGTCCCGTGTGGAAACCCTGGCCCGGATCCGAGAACAGGCCGCCGCAGAAAAACGCCTGGCAGAACTCGCCAAGGAACGGGAAAAGGCGGAAAGGGAAGCAGAGCAGAACCGGAAGAAACTCCGGGAAATGGAAGCCTCCTGGATGAAAAGCGAATCTGACCGCGCCTATAAGAAAAAGAGCCTCCGGGAACGCGGGGAATGGCTGGACCAGGAAGCCCGCGGCATGGGCGCCGATCCGGGCATGTCCGGCATCACGTCCCGCATTGCCGAATTGTCCCGGCAAGAACCTACGGATGCCGTGATGAATCAAATTAAGGCCCTGGACGATTTGAGGAAAAAATATGCAGAACTTGCTGACGCCAAGAAGGATTATGAAAAAATGGAATCCGGGGCGCGCCGGAATCAGGAGTTAATGGCCGCAGAAATAGCGGGGCTTGATCAACGGGCACAAAAGATCCGGGATGAAATAGCCCTGCGGGAAAAAACGAACAGCTACCAGTCCGCCGGCATGGATGAGAAGGACGCCGCCGAAATGGCCCGGCGCGACGTAGTGCTTGAACGGATCAAAACCAGGCAGGAATCCCTGGGAGACGGCCCCGGCCTGAATGACATTATCAAACAAAGCGGCGTTGAGGTCGGCAACGGCGGAAAGAGCCTGGGCCTGTCATCCTCTCTGCTGTCGGCAACGGAAAAGCAAACATTAACGTTGAAGGATATACAAAGAATTCTTGAAACCTGGAAGCCTGGCCAGATCGTCCTAGCCGAATAAGGGCAAAAGAGACGGTAGGGATATAGTTATATGCAAGACCCCGCATTATTCAATTTTTCCGCAACGGCCAACATTCCGGGGGCGCTGGTTTTAACGCTTGATCCGCCGCCGGAAGTGGATCTGGCCGGCTGCACGGTCCGCGCCGCCGTGGCTGTGTCCGGAACATGTGGCCGGCTGCTGGATTGCAGCGCCATCAATCCCGGAAACATCGTTACCATCAATTTTCCCGGACTTCCCGCCGGATGGGCTTTTTATGACGTGTTCCTGACCTTTCCCGGCGGCGCGGAAATGCCGCTCCTGAAGGGGGAAATAGATATTGCCCCGCGGGTTACTCCGGCGGCGCCGCAACAACGGGCGGAATGGTACGTAACGGCCACCCTGCCCGGCGCGGAAACGGGCCGGGTGGAAATTATTTTGGGACAAGGCCCACAGGGGCCGCAAGGGGAAACTGGGGAACGCGGCCCGGAAGGCCCACAGGGACCGCAAGGGGAAACTGGGGAACGCGGCCCGGAAGGGCCCCAGGGGCCACAAGGGGAAAAGGGAGATCCGGGAACCCTGGTGAATAATGATGGAGACGTGATCCTGGGGGGCCACCTGACCGCTACGGGAGGCACGTTTGACGGGGCTGTAAACGCCAATGGCGGCATCAATATCCCGCTTGCCGTGGGGGCGGCAACAGATACGTCAGCGGTCAATCGTCTGTATGCCGCGGGGATGTCCGGTGTGACGGATATTTTTGCCCTCCATTTTTTCCTCAACACCGACAGTATTACAGCCACGGGGACGGCTCAAACTACCGTTCTTGTTCCCGGCCAATACGCCCGGACGAACGTTCCCGCCAATACGCACAGCACGATTGTTTGTCCGTTCGTCGGGCCGGCGGGGCAATGGAACTATTCCAGTTTTGCGGGGTTTGCCATTCCGTGGCAATTAACGTCCACGGGGAAAGTGACTGTGGGCTTAGGGCGGGGGGCAAAGACAGTACGGAAAGATTTGACGCTGGAATCGTACAGCATCATCCCCGGAAATGATCTGGCCTATAACACAGGGGAAATGCTGGATATTACGTTTGACAACGTGCGCGATACGGTCCGCGGCGGGTATGTCATCCGCGTCCGGGAAATCTACGCAGCCGAAACCACGCGGACGTGGAAGGTAAAGACCACAACCGGCTTTATTCCTTCAACCAATAACGAGCCAATCCCCTATATTGTCAACAAGGTTATTTATCATCAATATGCGCCGCGGTCTTACAATGCCGGGGATTATGGTGAGGCTTACGGCATCTTGTTTTTGCTGACAGGCGGGGGAAGCAGTCAACAACTCTGGAAGATTGCCACGGTTCGCGGCGTCACCACCTTTGAAACGGGCACGGGATTTTCCACGCTTGTAACAGACATACCGGGAATTTCCGGTGGATCTGTCAGCGTTTTTGTTGGGGCGGCGGAGCGCACCAATTACCAGCCGGGGAATATTAACCCGGTTTATTATGGCCTGGAAGCGATAGCTGAAAATGCCATTGAGACGGAAGAAACGGCGGATTTTGTGGACATTAACATCCCCTTGTAATCATGAGTAACGCAGAAATACAGATACATTTTCCCCGGCCCGGCGAATGGGAAGAATTTACCTTGACGCCCATTTATCGGGACAAGGGCGGTTATAGACCTCCGGCACGCTTTACGCAGGACGAGATACCAGCGGAGCAGGCTCCGGCCATGCAGGCGGTAGTGGCCGCGCTGGTGGGATTGGGGGAGGATTGGCAGGCCGTTAAGGTTTGGGCGCGGCTGAAAGAGTTTTACGCTTCGGAGGTGGATGACCCGATGCGAACGACGGAAACCGTGGATTTGACCGTGGAGGCCGTCAATCCCCAGGGCGGGCGCAGGGTGTTCACTTCCCGTGATTACCCGGCTTTTGTGATCACGGATCCCGCCGCCGTGGCATTTTTCAAGCATTTCACTACTAAATAATATGAGTACGAATAAAGAAAAAGTGAGTTGGCTGACTGGTCTCCTGACCGGTTGGGGTATTAAAGAGAGTTGGGCAAAAGTCATTGCCGGAGCTGTGATTGGGGCCCTGATTGCCGCGGGGATTCTGACGCAACCCGGCTGCGGTCATTCCGTGGATGTCACCCCGAACCGCACCGAAGTATGCAAAGACGGCTCCTGCCTGGTGCTGGAACCGGGGCATATCTCCTACAGTCAAGCACAATCGGAAACGGACGTTCCGCCCGTTGTTCAGATCGTACCTTCCAAGAAATAAGGCCATGTGCAAACCTTTCAAGGAATATCTGGGAGTGATCCGCGATTATACGCGTGAGATCGTCACCTTCGGCGGTTTTGTGATAGCCGTGTTCATCTACCTGGATTTCCGCGAGGTGGTGAAGGAACAGGCTACCAACGCGGCCCATACGGCGGAGATCCTGCGGACGATGGATACCCGTCTCCAGCATTTGGAGAATTACCACCAACAACAGCTTAAACAGCGAGATTAACTCCAACTGTAAAGTTTTTCTTACCAGTTCCAACCATTTAACAATTAAATAATTATATGATTATCAAAGAATATCATGAATTCAAACCCATACAGCGGGCCCTGGGGCTGAAGGCGGATGGGTTGCCGGGGCCTAAAACGCTTGCCGCCGTGGCATTACGCCTGCGCTGTCATGAAATTTGGTCCGCGGTCCAGGCCGCCGTGAACGTGACGCCTGACGGCATCCCCGGCCCTACCACGGCCCGCGGCATTGCCGCCGCCCTGAACATTGCCCTGCCCCGGTCCTGGCCTTCCCAGGCAACCGTCAGGGCCGGCCTTTCCATTTTTGGACGCCCTGGGGATGAAAGCAACCTTGTTTCTATTGTCCCCCCTTATCCTTTATATTATGAGGGGCGGCCCGTGAAAACGATCCGCGTGCATCAGGCGATTGCCCAGGACGTTCAGGCGGCCTTGGCGGAAGTCCTGGCCGCATATGGCCTGGACCGGATCCGCGCGCTTCACCTGGACCAGTATGGCGGATCCTACAATGACCGCAGCACGGCCACCGGCAAAAGCAAGAGCATGCACGCCTGGGGAATTGCCCTGGACTTTGATCCGGAACGGAACAGTTATTCCTGCAAGGCCCCCCATGCCGGGCTTTCCCGTCCGGAGTGTGAAGAGTGGTGGCAGATTTGGGAAGCCCATGGAGCCGTTTCCCTGGGCCGTGAACGGAATTATGACTGGATGCACCTTCAGTTTGCCCGGCTGTGAAATAATAATCTTTTGAGCGTCAAAAAATTATATATAAAAACATCTTGCGGAAAGTTCCGTTTTTCTGTATATTGGCCTCGCCGGTTGATCCGGAGCGGCAGGGAATGAACCCCGCCGTTAATAGAAAGGATTAAATCATGACTTGATCAAATACAGCGACCTAATACAACGGCTGATTGAGCTTCTTATAGTTCTGTTCAGCTGACAAAAAGGCCCCGGCTGCTGGAACAGCCGGGGCCGATGTTTTAGAAAGGAATCAATGATTGACTACATTGACCTAATACGCCTTTACTATGCCCTTTCCTGCGGATTTGTCAAGTCGGCGTTTGTCATGCGTGATCAATAGCGTTATTTGGTTAAGACGGCTTCTGGATTGCGTTCCAGTACTTCCTTGGAGTTTACCCGCTGCTCCTCACGGTTCTTCATATACTCTATAAAAGAATCTCCACATTCCAATGCGTCTTGGAAAATTAAAATATTTTTCTCATTTCCAAAAATATTATTTAGTTTTTTTTCAAAAAAATCTTCATCATCAAGCTGTCTTTCTAATTTGCGATATTGTTCCTTAAGAGAAACACATCCCATTACTTGTAGCACGTATTTTTGAGTATCAAGAAGATTTTCAAAAATTATTTCAATGTAAAATTTCTTCTCTTTGTCATTAAGCACATCCGTATTCCGAATACGCCTTATAAAAGAATAAAATTTATGAACCCATGGAAGAAGATCATTATATATTTTTTGAAACATTTTCCAGTTGGTATCATATTCAGATTGTTTCTCTTTATCCGAATAATATATCGCACATGCAATATCATCATATCTTGCTATTTTTGAACAAAAATTAATACAATCGGCTATTCTTGATATAGCCTCCAATCCATTTTTATTTTCAAAATGTATGCTATTACTTAAATAATTCAGATATTCCAGCTGTTTGAAAAAGAAACTCTCAAACTGCTGAATTTTCATTAATCTGTTTTGGGCTTCAAATTCATTTGCCTGGCGCCTCTGCTCCTCACATTGTCTTTTCATTTCCTCCCTCTGCAATTTCAGTTCTTCACGCTGTAGAGCCAAGTCCTTTCTTTGTAAGAGAATCGTGACAATAAGGCCTATGAACGCAAGAGCAGTAAAGAAGGTATTGAGAATATTGAAGGCATCTCCAATTGCATTAAGATCTTTTACTTTTAAAGAGTGATCAGCCCATGCATAAAAGATAACAAACAGCAATAAAATGATGATGAAGATATAACGTAGAGTTTTATTCCTCTTACATGTACGGATAAATCGCATCCATACCGCTTGTTCGTCCCTGGATGCCGCTCTTGCCCGCTTAAAAGAATGTAAGTCCGTGCGCATATTGCTTTCGTGATAGCATGCTTTTTCTGTCTTTGTCCAGCTATTCGTGAAAAATAAAAGGGCAGTTCCTTTCTTGATTCAATTTTGAAAAATTAATTTCTTGAAACAAATCATACTTTCTTATCCTTCAACTTTTTCAGTTCTGCATACGCATTACCATCAGTTAATTTTCTATATCTTTTTAAAGCATTTTCTAACCCATTAGCATATTCTATCTGCATATATGTTTCAGTATTTATCTTACAAAATTTATCCCTAATTTGATTAATATTCGCTTCAGATTGTTCTACATCAATTCTCAAATCTGCAACTTGACTATATATTGCATTATAATAATGCGTAACCTTATCATCTAAAGACTGTTGTATTTTCTTCTTTATATAAATCTGCTGTTCTTGAACACGTTGTGCCACTTTAAAGAAATAATCAATTCTTTCAAAAGCCTCCGGTGATAGAAGACCAGCCATTAGGTAATAATATTTATCCCATTGATTCTCCTCATATATTAAATTAGAATAATGAATAGGTCTTTCTTGAATAGCCCCATTTATTAAACCTTCTGAAAACAGATACTCAATATTTTTTTCTATATCTTTTATTTGAAGGGCAAGAATAGTTGCGGCTTTAGATATATCCTTTATTTTACTATCGTAATATATCCACCATGTAATAAAGGCGGCTAAAAGTAAGATAGTATTCTGAATAAAATCAAAATTAAAAAAGTATGACAAAATCAGACAACTAAAGGAAACCAAAATTATAAATAATAATTTCATGACGACTCTTTGATACATTTTCTCTCTTATTATATACACAAACAAAATTTATAATTAT